>Ga0222420_100078_pt1 | contig 221603 bp, 213 predicted proteins | sample 3A2ome_FD_182470 | JGI IMG/M metagenome (GOLD analysis project Ga0222420, IMG submission 182470) | Enriched microbial communities from leaf-cutter ant dump, University of Wisconsin, Madison, United States - 3A200A (version 2) | ecosystem: Environmental > Terrestrial > Nest > Insects nest > Nest... | reverse complement strand
CGGAGGTGGTGATCCAGTGCCTGGACGGCAACCCGGACCATCCGCTGGTCACGGGGGTGGTCTACAACGCGGTGAAGATGCCGCCGTGGGAGCTGCCCGGCCAGAAGAGCCTGACGGGGCTGAGGAGTCGGGAGCTGCAGGGCGAGGGCGGCAACAGCCCCGGGGGGCGCAGCAACCACCTGATCCTGGACGACAGCGCCGGGCAGATCCAGGCCCAACTCAGCAGCGACGAGCAGGCCAGCGAGCTGAGCCTGGGGCACATCGTGCGCATCGACAGCACCCAGGGGCGCAAGCACCAGGGCGGCCAGGGGGCCGAGCTGCGCACCGACGGCCACGGTGCCATCCGCGCGGCCAAAGGATTGCTGGTCACGACGGAAGCCCGGCCCAACGCAGCGGCGCACCTGACGGACATGGGAGAGAGCCTCGCCCGGCTGACGGCGGCGCGGGAGCTGCATGAGGGGCTCTCGGAGGCGGCGACGCAGGCCAAGGCGCACGAGCGCGGGGATTCGGATGCGGTCGCCAAGGCGCTGAAGCGGCAGAACGAGGAGGTCAAGGGAAGTGGCCAGGGCAACAAAGAGCTGGGGCGGTTCCCCGAGTTTGAGGCGCCGCACCTGGTGCTGGCCAGCCCGGCGGGGATCGAGGCGAGCACGGCGGGGTCCACGCACATCGCCAGCCAGGCGCACAACGCGCTCACAAGCGGCGGGCACACCAGCGTGGGTGCGGGCGGGAGCCTGCTGGTCAGTGCCGGGGAGGCGGTGCGGGTGGCGGCATTCGAAGAGGGCATCCGACTGGTGGCCGCCGCGGCCGACATCGATATCCAGGCGCTGAAGGACGGCATCAACGTGCTGGCCAAGCTGGAGATCAGGCAGGAGGCCAACCGGATCACGATCACGGCCAGGGAGGAGGTGGTGATCAACGGGGGCACCAGCTTCACGCGCTGGAACGCCCAGGGCATCGTCAGCGGCACCAACGGCATCTGGCGGGCGCATGCGGCGAGTCATTCGATGGTAGGGCCGGACAACAGGCCGGGGCCCAGGCTGCCCGAGCCGGTGAGCCTGACGGAACTGCAAGACACGCAGAGCCTGGCCTTCACGCTCAAGTCGCATGCTGTCAACGGCCGGTCCTTCGCCAACGAGCCTTATGAGCTCTACAAGGGCGATGCGCTGATCGAGAAGGGCGTGACCGACGACATCGGCCAGCTCATCGTCAAGGATCACCAGCCCGGAACGCCGGCCTACACCGTCAAGCTCAGCAACGGCGCCCACTTCGATCTGAAAGTCAGCGAAGCGCTCGACAGCCGCCAGAAGAGCGACATCCGTTCCAACCGCGGCTATCGCGGCCCGAAGGGCGGCGCCAGCCGCTTCGACGACTACGGCGACGAAGCCTGAACCGCCGGCCCACCCCTCTGTCTGCGAAGCCCCCTCTCATGGATTCCACCAGCACGCACGTCAATGAACAGGTCTGCATCGACGAACGCAGCCGCTCGGCCCACGGATCGACGCAATGGTTGCTCGAGCAAGAACACAGCGCTGGCACCCACCCCATCACCTCCGGCAACGACCTGCGCGTGCACATCTGCGGGGAGACCGCCTTCGCGCAGATCCTCGAGGACATCGAGGCGGCCAGGGACAGCATCGACATCATCTGCTGGGGCTTCGACCCCGGCATGGAGCTGACGCGCTCGCGCGATGCGTGGCCGCGCGGGCCGGTCTACGGCAGCGCGCTGAAAGCCGCCGAAAGCCGCGGCGTGAAGGTGCGCCTGCTGGCCTGGCACCAGGCCGGCATGGCTGCGCGGCAGCAGAACAACTTGACCGGCATGACGGGCGACCAGCGCGAGGGCTACCTCGCCAGCCCGACCATGACCACCGGCGAATCCCTCGCGATGGCGAGCGGCCTCTCCATGGGCGTGGCGCCCTTCGGCATGGACGCCGGCCGCAGCCCCGAAGAACTGCGCCAGGACTATTGCGTGCAGTGGTGGCGCGACGTGCGCCGCGCCAGCCGCGCGGGCGATCCGGCCCACCGCATCGAATTCCTGGGCCGCCAGGGCGACAAGGCGGCGGTGCGGCGCGCGCTCAAGAGCGAGGAAGACAGGCCCAGCACGGCCGCAGCGTCCGTCGGCGGCCTGGTCAACGAGGTGAAGCTGCTGGAAGACTACGCGACCCACCACCAGAAGACGATCCTGATCGACTACGCCTGGGAAGGCGGGCGCAAGGCGGTGGGCTACGTCAAGGGCCTGAACTCCATCACCGACTACTGGGACACGCAGGAACACCTGTTCGACAGCAGCAAGCGCGAACTCGACTGGTCGCGCCATTCGCAGACGGCGCAGGGCCTGCCTGCCGGCCAGTGGATCAGCCGCGACCCGTACCAGGACTACGCCTGCCGCATCGTCGGCCCGGCACTGCGCGGCGTGCACAGGAACTTCGTCGACGCCTGGAAGCGCGCAGGTGGCAAGGCCCGCGCGGACGATGCCGACACCCTGCCGCCGCAGATCGCCAGGCAGCGCCATGCCTGGCGCGCCCAGATCGTGCGCACCCAGCCGCAGGAGGGCGACAAGACCATCAAGAGCACCTACTACCACGCCCCGCAGTTCGCCCGCAACTACATCTACGTCGAGAACCAGTACTTCTACTACGAGGCCTGGGCGCGGGCACTGAAGACCGTGCGCAGGAAGTTCATGGACGCGCTGCAAGGCGCCGGCAAGGGGCAGGGCGAGGCGGCGCTGCTGCATCTGTTCGTGGTCATTCCCTGGCCCGAGAACGAGGGCATGGTGCCGCGCACCTACGACACCCTCAAAAGCCTGGGCGAGGCCGACAGCCTGCCCGGCCAGAACGCGGCGATGAAGAAGGCCGAGGAACGGCGCCAGGCCTGGCAGCGCCTGCCCGACGACGAGAAGCTCGACCCGGGCAACGTGCCGGCCTGGGACCCGATCGCCGACAGCGCCCGCAACGTGCAGGAACCGGTGAAGAACCACACCACCGGCGAGCTCGAGGGCCTGGGCCTGAAGGTGCTGATCGGACGGCTCACCACGCACAACAGGGGCCGCCCCATGCCCCGGCCCGAGCTGAACTACCGGCAGGTGTACATCCACAGCAAGCTGATGATCATTGACGACAGCTTCTTCACGCTGGGCAGCGCCAACCTGAACCAGCGCTCCATGGCAGTGGACAGCGAGATCAACATCGCGACGGACGACCACGATGCGGCTGGGGATCTGAGGCGCCGGGTGTGGAGGCTGCTGGGTGGTGGCTATGAGAACTCGGGGGGCAGGGATGGTGATCGACAGGCCACGGTTATCGCATTTGGTGATTGGAAGAAATTGATGACTATCAACGAAAAGCAAGTCGATGCCGGCCGAGCACTGACTGCAGGTTTTCTGGTCCCATTCAAAGAAAAGCGTGAAGTTCATCATCGCGTTGCGTGAACACCATGACTCGTTTGCTGCTGACTTTGCTCACTGTCCTACTGACCCTGACTGCCTGTCCGATGACCGCCTCTCCCGATTCCGTCCCGCCGCGCAATATGGCCCTGAAGGCCTTCGATCCGCATCGCAAGAGCTTCGAGTGCCGGCATGAGGCCGACGCCGTGCCGCCCATCGACCCTGAGGCCGAGGTCTGGTTCCAGGAGGGCATGCGCGTCACGAGCCGCGACCTGTGGTCCAACCAGCGCGACTATCCCAAGGCGGTCACGCTATGGGCCAAGGCTGCCGAGCGCAAGCACTGGAAGGCGATGATCAATTTGGCCGGCGTGCTGATCGAAGGCGACGGCACCGAGCCTTATGTGGTGTCCCCGGATACCGAACGGGCTGTGAGGATCGTCGAGGAGGCGATGAAGTTAGGGATACCGGCGGCCTTCGACCTGATGGGAAGTTATCACCAGCGCGGGCTGGGAGTGAAGCCGGATACCAGCCGAGCTTACGCCTTTTGGGAATTAGCGGCGGACAAGGGAAGTCCCGGTGCACAAACGTTCCTTGGCCGGGCCCTACTGGCCGCATACGACAATCCCGAGGAGGGTATCTGGAGCAATAGAGAGATCGGTATGAGGATGGTCCAGTGCGCGTATGCGCAGGGTCATGGGAAGGCGGCATACGAACTGAGTCTGGAATACGAAGTCATCCAGAAGGACTATGCGCGCGCTGTTCCCGTTCTTCATGAAGGCGTGAAGATGGGAAGCGAAGACAGCGCCAATTCGCTGGGTTCAATCTTTGACTCGATTGCTGAAAACAAAGGCGCTCCAGCTACTGATCATGCACGGGCTGACCGCTATCGCGTTCTAGCCAACGCGCTCTACTTTAATCCTGACCTGCGGCTGCCCAATCTCGACAAGGTGCTGCCCTTGCCACCGGCCCCTCTGCCCAAGTGGGATGGCAACAAGAAGACCCTGATCGATGCAGCCAAGGGCGTCGTGCCCACGCCGGGTCCCGCGTCGGCACCGCCTGCGGCGCCCCAGCGCACCGACCGGGCCTTCATCCCGGAAGGCTTCGTGCTTCCCGAGACGCCGCAGTCGCGCGTCCCCGCCCAATGGGAAACCACCAGCGCTCCCGTGGCCGGCTACTGGCTGGCCCGGCTGATGCATCCGTGCACCGAGCGGCAGCATCAATGGAACGCCGACCAGCTTCCTCTGCGCTACGCCGAGGGAGAGTTGTTCGACCGCACCCGCCCGGGCCTCGTGCCCGAGGACGGGCGCATCCAGTTCCACTACATGGGCCAGCCTGTGTCGACGCCACCAGCTGCCGCGCTTCCAGCCAACCCCCGGGTGGCCCAGGGCGTGGCCCGCGAGGTCGATCAGCCGGAGCCGGCCCTGCAGTGCACGGGCGATCATCCCTGCCCGGCCACGGGCATCTGGCAGGCCCGCGTGGCCGACGATCATCCGCTGGCCGCCACCTTCAATCAATGGCACCGCCAGAGCTACGTCGAGAAGGGCCAGCCCTGGCCTGACCCTCGCGCGCTGTACCTGGACATCGAATCGCAAGCCATCGCCTGGACCTGGTGGGGCCAGGCCAACGAGGAGCGGCCTGCGGGCGTCGCGCATGTGGGGCTGGGCAATCCGCGAGGGTGAATCGGAGGCCGAACGGGATGTTCGCCATGATCCGCCTGCTCTGCATCCTGTTCGCCGGCCTGCCGATCCTGGCCGCCTGCCCGATGACCTCTCCCGATTCCGTCCTGCCGCGCAATATGGCCCTGAAGGCCTTCGATCCGCACCGCAAGAGCTTCGAGTGCAGGCACGAGGCCGACGCCGTGCCGACCATCGATCCCGAGGCCGAAGCCTGGTTCCAGGAAGGCATGCGCGTCACGAGCCGCGACCTGTGGCCCAACCAGCGCGACTATCCCAAGGCGGTCGAGCTATGGACCAAGGCCGCGGAGCGCAAGCACTGGAAGGCGATGATCAATCTGGCCGGCGTGCTGGTCGAAGGCGATGGCACCGAGCCTTATGTGGTACCCCCGAATACCGAACGGGCTGTGAGGATCGTCGAGGAGGCGATGAAGTTGGACATACCGGCGGCGTTCGACCTGATGGGAAGCTACTACCAGCGCGGCCTGGGGGTGAAGTCTGACGCCAGCCGGGCCTATGCCTTCCGGGAGTTGGCGGCGGACAAGGGCAACCCCAGCGCGCAAGCATTCTTGGGCAAATCGATCAAAGCCGCGTACGACAACCCCAAAGAGGGCTTCTGGGCTAATCGGGAGATTGGCTTGAGGATGTTGGAATGCTCCTTTGCTCAGGGCTACGGAAGCGGGGCCTACCTGCTGGGATCAGATCTCCGCTTTACTGTCAAAGACTACTCGCGGGCTGTCTCTGTGCTTCATGAGGGCGTCAAGCTGGGCTGTGAGAAATGCGCTAACGCCTTGAGTTCAATGTTTGATGTGGCTGATGAAGCGAGAGGCGCCCCGAATGCCGATCCCGCTCGTGCGGCTCGTTACGATGCGTTGGGCGACGCCCTGTACCTCAACCCCGACCTGCGCTTCCCCAATCTGGACAAGGTGCTGCCCTTGCCACCGACCCCTCTGCCCAAGTGGGACGGCAACAAGAAGACCCTGATCGATGCAGCCAAGGCCATCGTGCCTACGCCGGGTCCATCGGCTGCCTCTCCGGTAGCCATCCCTGTCGACGCCGCCACCGGTTTCAGACGGGATCCCAGCTGAACACGTCGGCCGAGCGGTCCAGCGGCACGAAGGAGGCCCGCAGCGCCGGCATGCCGTGCTCGGCGATGCCCTGCGGCGACCAGCCCTCGCCGCGGTGCACCGAACGCAGCGGGCGCGGCTGGCTCATCAGGAAGATCTCGTTGTTGCGCACCGCGAAGACCTGCGCGTTCACCTCGCACGCCGCGTCGGAGAGCAGGTACACGGCCAGCGGCGCGATCTTGCCCGGCGTCATCTGCTGGATCTTGGCCACGCGCGCCTGCTGCTCGGGCGTGTCGGTGGGGATCGAGCCGATCATGCGGCTCCAGGCGAAGGGCGCGATGCAGTTGGAGCGCACGTTGAACTTCTGCATGTCCAGCGCGATGCTCTTGGACAGCGCCACCAGTCCCAGCTTGGCGGCGCTGTAGTTGGCCTGGCCCAGGTTGCCGACGAGGCCCGAGGTGGAGGTCATGTGCACGAAGGCGCCGCCCTCCTGTTCCTTGAAGTGGTTGGCCGCGGCGCGGCTCATGTGGTAGCCGCCGTACAGGTGCACCTTGATGACGGCGTCCCACTCGTCCAGGCTCATCTTGTGGAAGAAGCGGTCGCGCAGGATGCCGGCGTTGTTGACCACGCCGTCGATGCGGCCGAAGTGATCCAGCGCGCTCTGCACGATGCGCGTGGCGCTGGCGGCCTCGGACACGCTGTCGGTGCTGGCTGCGGCCTGGCCGCCGGCGGCCAGGATCTCCTGCACCACCTGCTGCGCCGGGCCGGCGTCGGTGCCTTCGCCGCTGGTGGAGGTGCCGATGTCGTTGACCACCACCTTCGCGCCCTCGGCAGCCAGGGCCAGCGCGATGTCGCGCCCGATGCCGCCGCCGGCGCCCGTCACCACCACCACCTTGTCCTGCATCATCTTCGGCTGCGCCATGTGTCTCGTCGTCCTTGTCGTTCGGGGGGGAAAGGGAAGCCGGCGCCAAGCATCGGGGCAAAGCCCGCACCGCGCCATTCGGCAATGGCAAGGGCGGCCTTCGGCTGCGTGAAAGCGGCCGGAGCAGCCGGCCTTCACCTGCGCCGAAGGCACGCTTCCACAAACGCGGATTGCGCCCGCGCAGGCCCGCCCCGACGATGGCGGCCATGACACAGACGCGAAGCGACGCCCCCGAGGCAGGCATCCATCCCCTGGCCCGCTTTGCCGCCACGCTGCGCTGGCAGGACGTTCCCGCGCCGGTGCAGCGCCGCGCCGAGGACCTGTGCGTGGACTGGTTCGGCTCCGTGCTGGCGGGGCAGGGCGCGCGGCCGGTGCGCAGCATCGCGCGCTTCGCACTGTCGCAGGGGCCGGCCGCGGGGCCCTGCGAGGTGATCGGGCAGGACGCGAGCACCTCGCCCATGATGGCCGCGCTGGCCAATGCGGCCGCCTCGCACGTGGCCGAGCAGGACGACGTGCACAACGGCTCGGTCTTTCATCCGGCGGCGGTGGTCTTCGCGCCGGCCGTGGCGGTGGCGCAGCAGCAGGGCGCCAGCGGCGAGCAGCTGATGGCGGCCTGCGTGGCCGGCTACGAGGTCGGCATCCGCGTTGGCGAGTTCCTGGGCCGCAGCCACTACAAGGTGTTCCACACCACGGCCACGGCGGGCACGCTGGCCGCCGCCGCCGCGGTAGGGCGCCTGCTCGGGCTGTCGCCGGCGCAGATGCAGCACGCCTTCGGCTCGGCCGGCACGCAGTCGGCCGGGCTGTGGGAATTCCTGCGCAGCGGCGCCGACAGCAAGCAGCTGCACACTGCCCATGCCGCCGCCGCCGGGCTGATGGCGGCCTGCCTGGCGCAGGACGGCTTCACCGGCGCGCAGGACATCTTCACCGGGCCGCAGGGGCTGGCGGCCGGCATGTCCACGGACGCCGACCCCGCCCGGCTCACCGACCGGTTGGGCACGCGCTGGGCGACGGCGGAGACCTCTTTCAAGTGGCATGCCTCGTGCCGCCACACGCACCCCGCGGCCGATGCGCTGCTGCAGGTGATGCAGGCCCACGGCCTGCAGGCCGGTGACCTGGCGCAGGTCACCTGCCATGTGCACCAGGGGGCGATCGACGTGCTCGGCCCGGTGGTCGCGCCTGCCACGGTGCACCAGAGCAAGTTCTCCATGGGCACCGTGCTCGGCCTGGCCGCGCGCCATGGCCATGCGGGCCTGAGCGAGTTCGATGCCGGCTACCAGGCGCCCGAGACCGTGGCCCTGCGCGAGAAGGTGCGGATGGTGCTCGACCCCGAGGTGGATGCCGCCTACCCGCAGCGCTGGATCGGCAAGGTCAGCGTGCGGACCGCCGACGGGCGCACGCTCCAGGGCCGCGTCGAGGAGCCCAAGGGCGACCCGGGCAACACGCTCTCGCGCGACGAGATCACCGCCAAGGCGCTGCGCCTGGCGGCCTACGGCAGCCCCGCGCTGCCTGCCGCGCACGCGGCCCAGGCGGTGGACCGCCTGTGGCAGGTGGCGCAGTGGCCGCGCGTGCAGCGGCTGCTGGCCTGACCCGGCGCGAACCGACCCCACCGGCCTGCGCGGCCGCCGCCCGCAGGCGCTCTTGCTCCCCGCCACAGAGGCGTTGCAACGCCCGCTTTTTTCAAGGAGACCGCATGACCTTCCCCTTCCGATCGAACACCGCATCCCTCGCGCGCCGCGTGGCCATGGCGGCCTGCGCCGCTGCGCTGGCCCTGGGCGCCGGCACCGCCGCGCAGGCGGCCGGCTGGCCCGACAAGCCCGTCACGCTGGTCGTGCCGTACTCGGCCGGCGGCCCCACCGACGTGGTGGCGCGCCTGCTGGCGGCGCCCATGGGCAAGTCGCTGGGCCAGCCGGTGGTGGTGGAGAACACCGTGGGCGCCGGCGGCACCATCGCCCCGGCGCGCGTGGCCCGCGCCAGGGCCGACGGCTACACCATCCTGATCCACCACATGGGCATGGCCACCGCGCCGGCGTTGTACAAGAAGCTGCCCTACGACCCGCTGAAGGACTTCGAGTACATCGGCCAGGTGCTGGACGTGCCGATGACGCTGCTCGCACGCAAGGACTTCCCGGCCAGCACCTTCCCCGAGCTGCTCGACTACGTGAAGAAGAACCAGGACAAGGTCTCGCTGGCCAACGCCGGCACCGGCGCGGTGTCGCAGTTGTGCGGCATGCTGTTCATGCACCAGGCGGGGGTGAAGCTCACCACCGTGCCCTACAAGGGCGCCGGCCCGGCCATGAACGACCTGATGGGCGGCCAGGTGGACCTGCTGTGCGACCAGACCACGCAGACCGTGCCCGTGATCCAGGACGGCAAGCGCGCCAAGGTGTTCGGCGTGACCACGCTGAAGCGCCAGCCCACGCTGCCCCAGATCCCCACGCTGGACGAGCAGGGCTTCAAGGGCTTCGACGTGAAGGTGTGGCACGGCATGTACGCACCCAGGGGCACGCCGCCGGAGGCGACGGCGGCCCTGAACAAGGCGCTGAACGTGGCGCTGCAGGACGCCACCGTCAGGCAGCGCATCGCCGAGCTGAGCTCGGAACTGGCCACGCCCGAGAAGGCGACCCCCGAAGGCCTGCGCAGGCACCTGGAGGCCGAGGTGGCGCGCTGGGGCCAGGTCATCCGGGCCGCGGGCGTCACCGCGGAGTGACGGTGCCCGCGGCGGCGGCGAGCCTTCAGGCGGCGAGCGCCGCCCGGTCCTGGTTCGCCGCGGCGTCGCCGGCGGCGGCGCCGATCTGCGCACGGGCCCCGTCGAGGGCCGCCTTGCGTGCCTCGTCGCCCATCGCCAGACCCTCGGCGCGCACGAAGCGCACGTCGGTGATGCCGAAGAAGCCGAAGATCACCTTCAGGTAGCTTTCCTGGTGCTCGGCGGCCTGGCCGGCCTCGGTGGTCGAGTACATGCCGCCGCGGGTGGAGGCGACGATCACCGTCTTGCCGCCGGCCAGGCCGACCGGGCCCTTCTCGGTGTACTTGAAGGTGCGGCCGGCCTGGGCCAGCCGGTCGATCCAGGCCTTGAGCTGGGTCGGGATCGAGAAGTTGTAGAGCGGGGCGCCGATCACGACCACGTCGGCGGCGAGGAACTGGCTGACCAGCCGTTCCGACACGGCGTTCTCGCGCCGCTGCGCCTCGGTGGGCTCGGCCGGCTGGCCGACCTTGATGCCCAGCGCATCCGGGCCGAAGTGGCTGGGTGCGTCGGCCGCCAGGTCGAGGTACTCGACGGTGGTGTCGGGGTGGGCGGCGCGCCACTGCGCCACGATCTCCGCCGTGAGCTGGCGGGAGGCGGAGTTGGCGCCCAGGACGCTGGAGTCGACGTGCAGCATGCTCATGATCAATCAATCCTTGGTTGGAGGTCGCTGCGGGAGGCAGCGACGATGATGAGAGTCTATGGATGGATCAATTCGCCGATAAGCGGGCGAAAGCGCGACAGATTGTCCTGAAAACAGGACAATCGATCCCATGCAGGACCTCAACGACATGCTGTTCTTCGCCGAAGTGGCCGAGCGCGGCGGCTTCAGCGCCGCCAGCCGGGCGCTGGGCGTGCCCAAGTCGCGCCTGTCGCGCCGGGTGGCCGACCTGGAGGCCGCGCTGGGCGTGCAACTGCTCCAGCGCAGCACGCGGCGGCTCTCGCTCACGGCGGCGGGCGAGCTGTTCCTGCGCCACTGCGCGGAGGTGCGCGACGCCGCCGAGGCCGGCCTGGAGGCCGTCGCCCGGGTCCAGAAGGAGCCGCGCGGCACCGTGCGCCTGAGCTGCCCGGTGACGCTGGCGCAGGGCAGCGTCGGCCCGCTGCTGCCGCGCTTCATGCAGCAGTACCCGCAGGTGCGGGTGGAGATGCGGGTGCTCAACCGGCCGGTGGACCCGGTGGAGGAGGGCATGGACATCGCCCTGCGCGTGCGCCTGCAGATCGAGGACAGCGCCACGCTGGCGGCGCGCGTCTTCGGGCCGGGCCAGGGGCGGCTGCTGGCGGCGCCCGGGGTGCTGGCGCGCAGCCCGCCGGTGCAGGGCCCGGAGGACCTGGCCGGGCTGGATTCGGTCGCGATGTCGGCCGCGGACGCGCGCAACGGCATGCTGCTGCACGGGCCGGGCGACCGCACCTTCCTCTACGTCCACGCGCCGCGCTACCTGGCCGACGACCTGGTCACCTTGCGCTACGCGGTGCTGCAGGGCGTGGGCCTGGGCATGCTGCCCGACTACCTGTGCCGCGACGACCTGCGCGCCGGCCGGCTGGTGGAGGTGCTGCCCGGCTGGCGTCCCCAGGGCGGCATCGTCCACGCCATGTACCCGCCGCGCCGGGCGCTGGTGCCGGCGGTGCGGATGCTGCTGGACTTCCTGTCGGCCCACCTGTCCGGCGACGAGCCGCACGAGATCAGCGGCTGACGGCCGCCGGCAGGGCGCGCCCGGGCGTTCCTTATCTCGATCTCGGCATATTCAAACAAGGAGATATTCGTTTGTTATCCGAGGCAGGCTTTCGACAATCCCTGACCCGATAGCTGAAAGGAACCGCCATGGCCACGCTGCGACTGGGCGACACCGCCCCCGACTTCACCCAGGACTCTTCCGAGGGTCCGATCCGCTTCCACGAGTGGGCGGGCGACTCGTGGGTGGTGCTGTTCTCCCACCCTGCGGACTTCACCCCCGTGTGCACCACCGAACTGGGCAAGACGGCCGCCCTGGGCGGCGAGTTCGCCAAGCGCGGCGTCAAGCCCATCGCCATCAGCGTCGATCCGGCCGACAAGCACAAGGAATGGATCGGCGACATCAACGAGACCCAGAACACCACGGTCAACTTCCCGATCCTGGCCGACGCCGACCGCAAGGTGTCGGAGCTGTACGACCTGATCCACCCCAACGCCTCCACCACCGCCACGGTGCGCAGCGTGTTCATCATCGACGGCAAGAAGGTCGTGCGCGCCACCATCACCTACCCGGCCAGCACCGGCCGCAACTTCGACGAGATCCTGCGCGTGATCGACTCGCTGCAGCTGACCGACAGCCACAAGGTGGCCACGCCGGTAAACTGGCAGGACGGCGACGACGTGGTGATCGTGCCCAGCATCCAGGACCCGGCCGAGCTCAAGGAGCGTTTCCCCAAGGGCTGGAACGCGGTGCGCCCCTACCTGCGCATCACCCCGCAGCCGAACCGGTGAACGGGCAGGCGGCGTGAACCCCACCATCGTCATCGTCCCCGGCTGGCGCGACTCGGGCCCCGGCCACTGGCAGAGCCTGTGGGCCGAGCGCATGCAGCGCGCCGTCCGCGTGGTGCAAGACGACTGGGTCACGCCGCACCGCGCGGCCTGGGTCGGTGCGCTGGAGAAGCTCATCCTGGCGCAGCCCGGCCCGGTGGTCGTGGCCGCGCACAGCCTCGGCTGCATCACCACCACCCACCTCGGCGCGGCCGCGGCCGAGCGCATCGCCGGCGCGCTGCTGGTGGCGCCGGCCGACCCGGAGCGCCGCGCCGTGCTGCACGACTTCGCGCCCGTGCCGTGCACGCCGCTGCCCTACCGCAGCATCGTGGTGGCCAGCAGCGACGATCCCTTCTGCCCGGTGCGCCGCGCCGGCGCCTATGCCCGCTCCTGGGGCAGCGAATTCGTCCGCGTGCAGAATGCGGGCCACATCAACGTCGAATCCGGGCACGGCGACTGGCCCCTGGGCCTGGCCCTGCTCGAATCACTGACGGACGCGCCCAGCCGCCTCTTCGGCGAGCGCAAGACTTTCGACAACCTGGCAACCCTATGAACCCGAAGATCAAGAACATCGCCGCCGCGCTGGCCGTGGCTTCCTCGGCCCTGGCCGGCAACGCCTTCGCCCAGGCCAACCAGCTGCTCAACGTCTCCTACGACGTGGCGCGCGAGTTCTACAAGGACTACAACACGGCCTTCGTTGCCCACTACAAGAAGACCACCGGCCAGGACGTGAAGATCGACCAGTCGCACGCCGGCTCCAGCGCCCAGGCGCGCGCCGTGGCCGACGGCCTGGACGCCGACGTGGTGACGATGAACACCACCACCGACATCGAGTTCCTGGCCGACAAGGGCGTGGTCGCCAAGGACTGGGCCAGGAAGTTCCCCGACAACGCGGCGCCCACCACCTCGACCATGCTGATCCTGGTGCGCCACGGCAACCCCAAGGGCATCAAGGACTGGGACGACCTGATCAAGCCCGGCGTGCAGACGGTCATCGTCAACCCCAAGACCGGCGGCAACGGCCGCTACGCCTACCTGGCCGCCTGGGGCTACGTGAAGAAGAAGGGCGGCACCGACGCGCAGGCGGCCGAGTTCGTGGGCAAGCTGTTCAAGAACGTGCCGGTGCTGGCGCGCGGCGGCCGCGACGCCACCACCGCCTTCCTGCAGCGCAACATCGGCGACGCGCTGATCACCTTCGAGTCCGAGGTGGTCTCCATCGACCGCGACTTCGGCGCCGGCAAGGTCGACAGCGTCTACCCGAGCATCAGCATCGTGGCCGAGAACCCGGTGGCCGTGGTCGAGCGCACCACCGCCAAGAAGGGCACCGGCGCCCTGGCCAAGGCCTACCTCGACTACCTGTACTCGGAAGAGGCGCAGGAGATCGCCGCCAAGCATGCGCTGCGCCCGCGCTCGCAGGCCGTGCTGAAGAAGTACGCCTCGACCTTCAAGCCGCTGCAGCTGTTCACCGTGCAGGAGCTGTTCGGCAGCCTGGGCGAGGCGCAGAAGGTGCACTTCAACGACGGCGGGCAGTTCGACAAGCTCTACACGCCGGGCGCCAAGTAAGTTCATGACCAGTGCCGCTTCGCCGGCGCTGCCGTCCGCGGCAGCGCCGGTTTCACGTTCCGGGGCCGGCGGTGCCAAGCGCGTGCTCCCGGGCTTCCACCTCACGCTCGGGTACACGCTGCTGTACCTGTGCCTGATCGTCCTCATCCCGCTCACCACGCTGGTCTTCAAGACCTTCACCATGAGCTGGGAGCAGTTCTGGGTGGCCGTCAGCGCGCCGCGCGTGCTGGCCTCGTACCGGCTCACCTTCGGCGCCTCCTTCCTGGCGGCGCTGGTCAACCTGGTCTTCGGGCTGCTGGTGGCCTGGGTGCTGGTGCGCTACCGCTTCCCCGGCAAGAAGATCGTCGACGCGCTGGTGGACCTGCCCTTCGCGCTGCCCACGGCCGTGGCCGGCATCTCGCTCACGGCGCTGCTGGCCGGCAACGGCTGGATCGGCCAGTACCTGGAGCCGCTGGGCATCAAGCTGGCCTTCACGCCCGCCGGCGTGGTGATCGCGCTGATCTTCATCGGCCTGCCCTTCGTGGTGCGCACCGTGCAGCCGGTGCTGGAAGACACCGAGAAGGAGCTGGAGGAGGCCGCCACCTCGCTGGGCGCCACGCGCTGGCAGACCTTCCGGCTGGTGATCCTGCCGTCGATCATGCCGGCGCTGCTGACCGGTTTCGCGATGGCCTTCGCCCGCGCCATCGGCGAGTACGGCTCGGTCATCTTCATCGCCGGCAACATGCCCATGATCTCGGAGATCACGCCGCTCATCATCATCGGCAAGCTGGAGCAGTACGACTACCAGGGCGCCACCGCGGTGGCGCTGGTGATGCTGGTGTTCTCGTTCCTGATGCTGCTGGTCATCAACGCGCTGCAGGGCTGGCAGCGCAGGCGGGGGGCCTCGGCATGAGCGCCCGCACGGCCGCCCCGAAGGGCGCTCGCACCGCAGCGCGCAGCGCGGAGGTTTCCCGATGAGCGGCGGTACGGGAATGCGCGCCGGCCTGGGGCGCGCACAGGCGGGCACCACCGAATCGGCCGCCGTGCGCTGGACGCTGATCGGCGCGGCGCTGCTGTTCATGTTCTTCTTCCTGGTGCTGCCGCTCGCCGCGGTGGCCACCGAGGCGCTGCGCAAGGGCTGGGACGCCTACTGGGAGGCGCTCAAGGAACCCGACGCCTGGGCCGCGATCCGCCTGACGCTGATCACGGCCGCCATCTCGGTGCCGCTGAACCTCGTCTTCGGCGTGGCGGCGGCCTGGGCCATCGCCAAGTTCGAGTTCAGGGGCAAGGCCTTCCTCACCACGCTGGTGGACCTGCCCTTCGCGGTGTCGCCGGTGGTGGCGGGCCTGATCTACGTGCTGGTCTTCGGCGCGCAGGGCTGGCTGGGCCCGTGGCTGGCGGCGCACGACATCAAGATCATCTTCGCCGTGCCGGGCATCGTGCTGGCCACCGTGTTCGTCACCTTCCCCTTCATCGCGCGCGAGCTGATCCCGCTGATGCAGGCGCAGGGCACCGACGAGGAGCAGGCCGCCATCGTGCTGGGCGCCTCCGGCTGGCAGACCTTCCGGCACGTGACGCTGCCCAACATCAAGTGGGGCCTGCTGTACGGCGTCATCCTGTGCAACGCGCGGGCGATGGGCGAGTTCGGCGCGGTGTCGGTGGTGTCGGGCCACATCCGCGGCCAGACCAACACCATGCCGCTGCACGTGGAGGTGCTCTACAACGAGTACCAGTCGGTCGCGGCCTTCGCCGTGGCCTCGCTGCTGGCCATCCTGGCGCTGGTCACGCTGGTCATCAAGACGGTGGCCGAATGGCGCCACGACCGTGAAATGAAAGCCATCGCCGAACTGCCGCCGGAGCGGCCGCAGCCGGTGGCGGGAGCAAGCACATGAGCATCGAGATCCGCAACGTCAGCAAGCGCTTCGGCGATTTCCACGCGCTGCGCGACGTCAGCCTGCACATCGATTCGGGCGAGCTGTTCGCCCTGCTGGGGCCCTCGGGCTGCGGCAAGACCACGCTGCTGCGCATCATCGCGGGGCTGGAGACGGCCGACAGCGGCTGCATCCTGTTCTCCGGCGAGGACACCACCGACGTGCACGTGCGCGAGCGCCAGGTGGGCTTCGTGTTCCAGCACTACGCGCTGTTCCGCCACATGAGCGTGTTCGACAACGTGGCCTTCGGCCTGCGCGTCAAGCCGCGCGGCCAGCGCCCGAGCGAGGCGCAGATCAAGGCCAAGGTGATGGACCTGCTCAAGCTGGTGCAGCTCGACTGGCTGGCCGAGCGCTACCCGGCGCAGCTCTCCGGCGGCCAGCGCCAGCGCATCGCCCTGGCGCGCGCGCTGGCGGTGGAGCCCAAGGTGCTGCTGCTGGACGAGCCCTTCGGCGCCCTGGACGCCAAGGTACGCAAGGAGCTGCGCCGCTGGCTGCGCCGCCTGCACGACGAGCTGCACGTCACCTCCATCTTCGTCACCCACGACCAGGAGGAGGCGCTGGAGGTGGCCGACCGCGTGGTGCTGATGAACGCCGGCCGCATCGAGCAGGTCGGCTCGCCGCAGGACGTGTGGGACCACCCGGCCAGCCCCTTCGTCTACGGCTTCCTGGGCGACGTGAACCTGTTCCACGGCCGCGCCCACGAGGGCGAGGTGGAAGTGCAGGGCGTGCGCTTCCCCTCGGCCGAGGCGCAGCAGGCCGACGGCGCCAAGGCCCTGGCCTACGTGCGCCCGCACGACTTCGACATCGCCCGCTTCGTGGCCGGCGCGGGCAAGCCGCAGGGCATCGTGGCGGCCATCGGCCGGGCGATCGTGGTCGGGCCCATCGCGCGCATGGAACTCGAACCCCTCGAAACGAATCCTGACAATCCGGGTTCCGGGAACATCATCGAGGCGCAGATCCCTGCGCAGCAGTTCCGGGAGCTGGGCCTGCGCGAAGGCGACACCGTGGTCGCCAGCCCGCGCAGGGCACGTGTCTTCGTCGATCAAGGACTCGGGATTTGAACTTCCTCTTTGGCGTTCCTCGCCGCACCTACGCCCTCATCTGCGCCGCCTGCGTGGCGATGCTGGCCTTCGGCATGTACCTGCAGCACGTGGTGGGGCTCGAGCCCTGCCCGATGTGCGTGGTGCAGCGCTACGCGCTCGTCCTGGTGGCGGTCTTCACCGGCCTGGCCGGCGCCACGGGCCGCCCGGGCCTGCAGAAGACCTGGGGCGTGCTGGCCCTCGTCGCCGCCGTCGGCGGCGCCTACACGGCAGCGCGCCAGACCTGGCTGCAATGGCATCCGCCCGAGTTCGTCAGCTGCGGGCGCGACATCTACGGGATGATCGAGTCCTTCCCGCTGCAGCGCGCCATCCCGATGATCTTCAAGGGCAGCGGCGACTGCAGCAAGGTCGACTGGACCTTCCTGGGCCTGTCGATCGCCAACTGGTCCTTCCTCTGCTTCGCGCTGTTCGGCCTGGTCGTGCTGGGCCTGCTGGCCAGCCGCGGCGCCGGGGCCCGTTCCCGGCTCGCCGCGGCCTGAGAGCCGCGCGCCCCGCACACGAAAAAGCCGCCCGGAGGCGGCTTTTTCCTTTCCTGACGGGCGAGCAGCACTCAGAGCGGAAGCGTGTCGAAGGCCGCATAGGCCGTGGCCAGCCAGCTCTTGACACGCTGGCGCTCCAGCAGGCCCAGGGCATCGGGGCCGTCCTTGTCGTTCACGGCCTTCCAGAAGCTGCTGTTGTGCGCGTCGATCTTGCGCATGCTCGCCTCCTGCAGGCGGGGCAGGGAGATGACGCGCGCGCCGGCCGCCGTGGCCTTGGCCAGCGCCTGCGAGCCGAGCATCAGCGCGAAGTCGCTGCCGCGGCCGTAGTTCTGCACCACGATGTAGCTGGCGCGGTCGCCGAAGGTGTCCACCAGCGTGCCCAGCAGGTCGCTGGAGTCGCGCCCGTCGTCCATCACGTGCCAGAAGTTGACGTGGACGCCGAGGTCCTTGAAGACGGTGAACAGGTCCGACTCGCCGATCCAGCGGGCCAGCGGCGCCAGCGTCTGCGCCGCCATGTCGACGATCACGCTCTGGCCGGGGTTGTGCTCGAAGCCGTTGACCACCTTGTCGAGCCCCTCGAAGCTGTCCACCACGATGGGCGAGGCGAAGCCCTCGTAGAAGCGCGTGAAGGAGTTGTGCGAGCGGTCGGTGTCGAAGCCGACGAAGGGCCGGCTGTGGTCGATGAAGTACTGCGCCAGCAGGCGCGAGGTGACCGATTTGCCGACGCCGCCTTTTTCGCCGCCGATGAAGTTCAGGGAGCTCATGGATGCAGTGATGCCGAGGAAAGGTGGAGGAAGACGCACCGCGGCAGGGCCGCTGCGGCGCCGGAGGGGATGAGATTCATTCTAGGAGGCCTCCCAAGCACGCTGCGTGCCGCGCCGGGCCAGGCCCTCCAGCAGCGGGTGCGAGGCCAGCCGCTGCGCCAGCCGCGCCTTCCATTCCGGCGGCAGGGCGGCGGCCTCGATCAGCGCCGGCCAGTGCGCGCGCGCCTGGCGCACCGTGTCGGCCACCAGCCGGCGCACGCGCGGCTCGTGCAGGCCGGTCGAGAAGCAGAAGGCACGCACGGCGGCCGGGGTGAACAGGGCCTTGCGGCGCGCCGCGGCGGCGCCTTCGCCCGGCGCGGCCGGCATCAGGGGCAGCGCATGGCCTTCCACGCCCTGCATCGCCGCGTAGGCCACGATGTCGTAGGCCGGCGCCAGCCGGGGCGCGATGCCGTCGGGGTAGAGCACGCCGAAGTTCTTCAGGTGCGCGTCGGGGTTGCCGAGCAGGTCGTTCACCGCCAGGCGGCGCAGCAGTTCCAGCATCGCCTCTTCGCCCAGCGAGGGAAAGGCGCGCATCGCCAGCGCCATGGCCAGGTAGCTGCCGGCGTACTTGTCCTGCGGATCGACGGCGAGGACCTGGGCGAAGTCCTCGAAGTGGATGCGCCGGGCGCCCACGCGGTCGAAGCGGGTCACGGCCAGGAACTCGGGTTCGTCGGGCAGGGCGTAGCTGTGCTCGGCGTCGATGGCGGCGAGCGGCGCCAGCTCGGCATGGCAGACGTCCACGCCCGCCGCGCGCGCCAGGTCGAGCGAGAGCATCTCCAGCCGCGGCATGTGCGGCCGCCCCGCGACCGGCAGCTTGGCGATGACGCGCACCCCGCGGCCGGTGCGCACGCGGGCGGTGTAGCGCCGGCCCTGCCGGGCCAGCACCAGCTTGGGCTGCACGCCCGAGACGGAGATGCCCTGCGGCAGCGGATCGGCCAGCACGGACATCTCCAGGGCGTCCTGGTCCTGGGTCACCAGGCGCTGCAGCGTGGCGCGGTCCACCTCGACCGGGCCGGCGGTGACGGCGCCGGGCAGGTCGCCGCCGCAGGCGGCCAGCAGCTCGAAGTGGTCGTCCTCGCGGCAGCCGCGCAGCTGGGCGATGTGGGTGCGCAGCACGCCCTCGGGCAGCAGGTTCTGGAACCACGCGGGCAGGCGCCCGCCCTGGGCGTTGAAGAGGGGGTTGCGCACGTCGGCCCAGAGCGAGGACTGGGCCGCGGCGTCGCTGGCCAGCATGGACAGCGAGAGCACCTGCGGCGGCGGCTCGGCCACCACGCCGGGCTCGGCCACGAAGCGGCACAGGTCGCCGTACTGGAAGAGCTTGCCCCAGCGGCGGCCCGCCAGCGCGATCTCCAGGATCTTGACGTTCATGGCTTGGACGCCGGCGGGGGCGGCGGCGCGGCCTGCGCCACCGCCTCGCCGATGCGGGTGGCGACGGGGCGGTAGCCGGGCTGGGCCGCCTCGCCCAGCGCCGGGCCGAAGCCGCGCGGCACGAGCTGCAGTTCCATGTCGAGCGCATCCACCAGGGCCAGCAGCGAGGACAGCTGCGGGTTGCCCTGGTGGCCCAGCGCGTTGCGGATGGAGCGCTCCGTCAGGCCCGAGCGTTCCGCCAGGCTGGCGGACGACAGGCCCAGGGCTTCCCGGCGGCGCGCGAGCTGGTCGATGAGTTCCCGCTTGTTCACGGAAACATAATACCGAAATCGGATAAAAAGGAAATATGTTTCCTAGCGGGAGACCATGGCGAAGAAGGGGCCCAGGTTGCCCAGCAGCCAGCTCTGGCTGAAGTCCAGCGCGGCGCGGCGGTACTTCTCGTCGGCCTGCGCCGCCAGCAGGTCGAGGCGGGCCACCACCTTCGACAGCTCGCGGTCGGCCACCAGGTTGCGCCCGCGCCCGCTGATCTCGGTGGACAACAGCAGCGGCTGGCCGTCCGGCCCTGTCTTGGACGAGAGCAGCCACAGCGAGATCTCGAAATTGCGGGCCGCGCGGAAGGCGTTCTCGGCGCTCACGCCGTCGATCATGGTCTGCCGCCAGGTGTCGCCGTTGGCCTGCTTGAGCATGGCGGCCCAGCCGATCACCAGCGCCGCTACCCGGTCACCCTGGTAGGCGGGGGCAGGGCCGGTCTCGAAGGCCAGGCGCACGGCGTCGATGCTGGTGGCGCCGCGCAGTTCGGGCAGGGGGCGCTCCTGCTCGACGGCCTCCCAGGTGCGGGCGATGGCCTCGTCGGCGCTGGCGGCCCACTTGCGCCACTCGCGCGGGTTGCGTCGGTACAGCGAGAGTTGCACGCGCCGGACCGACTGCAGGTTGTCGCGCAGCGCCAGGTTGGCCACGCGGTTGGAGCCGGATTCGATCCACTCCTGGTTGGAGTAGGTCTCGGCCCGCTCAGTGTTGCTGAAGGCGCCGCAGCCGCCCAGCGCGGCCGCGCTGGCCACGCCGGCGAGAAGAAAGGCGCGGCGCGCAGGCGGAAAGGTCGCGGGACGGGACAGGGAGCGCATGGGCTGCACGTTATCATCCTGCGCCCGGGCGGCAGCGCATCGCTCCGTGCATTTTTCCTTGCAAATCAACGCCTTGGCATCAGGGCTCCCGCCGTGCGTCTCAACTCCATCAAGCTCTCCGGGTTCAAGTCCTTCGCCGAGCCCACCAACTTCATGCTGCCGGGCCAACTGGTCGGCGTGGTGGGCCCCAACGGTTGCGGCAAGTCCAACATCATGGACGCGGTGCGGTGGGTGCTGGGCGAATCGCGCGCCAGCGAGCTGCGCGGCGAGTCGATGCAGGACGTGATCTTCAACGGCACCACCAGCCGCAAGCCGGCCAGCCGCTCCAGCGTGGAGCTGGTGTTCGACAACGCCGACCACCGCGCCGGCGGCCAGTGGAGCCAGTTCACCGAGATCGCCGTCAAGCGCGTGCTCACGCGCGACGGCACCAGCAGCTACTACATCAACAACCAGCCGGTGCGCCGGCGCGACGTGCAGGACGTGTTCCTCGGCACCGGCCTGGGGCCGCGCGCCTACGCCATCATCGGCCAGGGCACGATCAGCCGGATCATCGAGTCCAAGCCCGAGGAGTTGCGCCTGTTCCTGGAAGAGGCGGCGGGCGTCTCCAAGTACAAGGAGCGCCGGCGCGAGACGGAGAACCGCCTTTCCGACACGCGCGAGAACCTGACGCGCGTCGAGGACATCCTGCGCGAGCTGAACGCCAACCTCGAGAAGCTGGAGAAGCAGGCCGAGGTGGCCGCCCGCTACAACGCGCTGCAGGCCGAGGCCACGAAGAAGCAGCACCAGCTGTGGTTCCTCAAGCGCAGCGAGGCCGAGGCCGACCAGACGCGCCTGAAGGCCGATGCCGACCAGGCGCTGAACGACCTCGAATCGCGCACCGCCGACCTGCGCCACGTCGAGGCCGAGCTGGAGACCATCCGCCAGGCCCACTACGCCGCCGGCGACCAGGTCAACCAGGCGCAGGGGCGCCTGTACGAGGCCAGCGCCGAGGTGGGCCGGCTGGAGGGCGAGATCCGCTTCGTGGTCGAGGGCCGCCAGCGCGTCGAGCAGCGCCTGGTGCAGCTGGCCGAGCAGGTGCAGCAGTGGGACACCCGTCGCACCGACGCCGAGGCCGAGATCGAGACCCTGGCCGGGCAGGGGGTGGACGCGGAAGAGCAGGCCGCCAGCCTGAGCGCGCAGCTCGAAGACCACGACGCCCGGCTGCCCGAGCTGGAAGAGGCCCAGCAGCGCGCGCAGGACGAGGCCAATGCGCAGCGCGGCTCGGTCGCGCAGGTGCAGCAGCAGATTCAGGTGCTGGCGGCCGACCAGCGCAACATCGAGGAGCAGTCGCGCCAGCTCGGCCAGCGCAGCGAGCGCCTGCGCGCCGACCGCAACGCCCTGGCCGCGCCGGACGAGGCCCGGCTGGCCGAGCTGCAGCAGCAGCTGGCCGCGGCCCAGCAGGCCGCCGAGGAGGCCGATGCACGCCTGCACGACCTGCAGGACAGCGTGCCGCAACTCGACGAGGCCCGGCGCGAGCGCCAGCAGGCCGTCAACACCGAAGGCGCGCGCCTGGCCGAGCTGTCGGCCCGCATGGAAGCCCTCAAGGCCCTGCAGGAGAAGGTGAAGACGGACGGCAAGCTCGCGCCCTGGCTGGCCAAGCACGGCCTCGACGGATTGCAGGGCCTGTGGAGCCGCATCCACATCGAGCCCGGCTGGGAGAACGCACTGGAAGCGGCGCTGCGCGAGCGCATGGGCGCGCTGGAGATCTCGCGCCTGGACATGGCGCGTGCCTTCGGCAACGACGCGCCGCCGGCCAGGCTGGCCTTCTACAGCCCGCCCGCCGCCGGCGCGCCGGCCGCGGGCGGCAACGGTTTGCCGCGCCTGGCCGACCTGCTGCGCGTCAACGACGCCGGCCTGCAGGCCGTGCTGGTGCACTGGCTGCACGGCTGCCACACGGCCGACAGCCTGGAGGAGGCGATGGCCCAGCGCGAACGCCTCGCGCCGGGCGAGGCCATCTACGTGAAGAGCGGCCATGCCGTCACGGCGCACAGCGTCAGCTTCTTCGCGCAGGACTCGGAGCAGTCCGGCCTGCTGGCGCGCCAGCAGGAGATCGAGAACCTGGAGCGCCAGCTGAAGGCGCAGGCGCTGATCAACGACGAAGCGCGCACCGCGCTGGTCCGTGCCGAGGCGCTGTACGCGGACGCGGCCTCGCGCCTGGTCACGGTGCGCCGCGAGGCGGCCGAGACGCAGTCGCGCGCCCACGAGCTGCAGGTCGAGACCCTGCGCCTCTCGCAGCTGGCCGAGCAGACCCGTGCCCGCAGCCAGCAGCTGGACACCGACCTGGCCGAGGTCGACGCGCAGCTCGAAGACCTGCAGGAGCGCCGCATCGCCGCCGAAGGCCGCTTCGAGGAACTGGACATGCAGCTGGCCGACAGCCAGGAGCGGCATGCCCAATTGGAAGAGACGGTGATCGAGGCCGCGCGCCGGCTCAACGCCGCGCGCGAGCAGCACCGCAGCCTGGAGCGCCAGGTGCAGGAAGCCGCCTTCTCCCAGCGCACCCTGGAAGCGCGCCGCGCCGAGCTGCAGCGCGCCATCGAGACGGCGGCGCAGCAGGCCACGGGGCTGGCCGACGAGCGTGAGCGCGCGCAGGCCGAATTGGGCCGCCTCTCGGATGCCGCCGCGCAGGCCGGCCTGCAGGACGCGCTGGCCCTCAAGCTGGAGCGCGAGCAGGCGCTGGGCGCCATGCGCAGCCAGTACGACGACCTCACCTCCAAGCTGCGCGCCAGCGACGAGCGGCGCCTGCAGCTGGAGCGCGCGCTCGACCCGCTGCGCCAGCGCATCACCGAAGTGCAGCTCAAGGAGCAGGCCGCGCGCCTGGGCTTCGAGCAGTACGAGCAGCTGCTGGCCGACGCGCAGGCCGACGTGGCGGCGGTGGCCGCCTCGGTGGAGGAAGAGAAGGTGCGCCTGGCCGGCCTCTCGGGCGAGATCGACCGCCTGCACCGCGAGGTGGCCTCGCTGGGTGCCGTCAACCTGGCGGCGCTGGACGAGCTGACCAGCGCCCGTGAGCGCAAGACCTTCCTCGACGCCCAGTCGGCCGACCTGAACGAGGCCATCACCACGCTGGAAGACGCCATCCGCAAGATCGACGGCGAAACGCGCGAACTGCTCGGCGGCACCTTCAACACCGTCAACGAGCACTTCAGCCGGATGTTCCCGGAGCTGTTCGGCGGCGGCAACGCCAAGCTCATCATGACCGGCGACGAGATCCTCGACTCCGGCGTGCAGGTGATGGCGCAGCCGCCCGGCAAGAAGAACCAGACCATCCACCTGCTCTCGGGCGGCGAGAAGGCGCTCACCGCCATCGCGCTGGTGTTCGCCATCTTCCAGCTCAACCCGGCGCCCTTCTGCCTGCTGGACGAGGTGGACGCGCCGCTGGACGACGCCAACACCGAGCGCTACGCCAAGCTCGTCACCAGGATGAGCCGCGAGACCCAGTTCCTCTTCATCAGCCACAACAAGATCGCGATGGAAATGGCGGAGCAGCTCATCGGCGTGACCATGCAGGAGCAGGGCGTCTCGCGCATCGTGGCGGTCGACATGGAGTCGGCCGTGTCCATGGCGGAGGCCTGAAATGAACCTGCCCTTCATCGCTTCGCGCAGCGCAGCCCCCGAGGGCGCGCGCCAGTGCCTTCGGACGGCCGGGCGGCACTGACATGAGCAGCCTCACCGTCGCGCTCGCCATCCTGGGCGGCCTCGTGCTGGCCGCCGTCATCGCCTACAACACCTGGTCTTCGCGCCGCAATGCGCCGCGGCAGCCCGACCTGCCGGAGCCCCTCGCTGCGGACGCGCCGGAGGGCGGAGGAGGCACCGCGCCGGACACCGCCCCGGAGGAGCCCGTGCTGCTGGTGGACCCGAACGACGTGGCCAGCGCCGAGCGGCACGAGCCGCTGTTCGATCCCGACCTGCCGCCGCCCGCCGCGCAGTCGCCGGGCACGCTGGCCGAGCGCCGCGGCGGGCTGGACCCGCTGATCGACGTGATCGCGCCGGTCGCGCTCGATGCCCCCGTCTCCGGCGCCGCGGCGCTGGCCGCGCTGCCGCCGACGCGCCGCGCCGGCAGCAAGCCGATCGCCATCGAGGGCCTGAACGCCGCGACCGGCCAATGGGAAATGCCGGCCGCCGGCCAGCGCTACGGCAGCTTCCAGGCCGGCGTGCAGCTGGCCAACCGCACCGGCGCGCTCAACGAGATCGAGTACTCCGAATTCGTCGTCAAGGCGCAGGCCTTCGCCGACGCCGTCAACGGCGCACCCGAGTTCCCGGAGATGCTCGACGAGGTGGCCCGCGCGCGCGAACTGGACCAGTTCGCCGGCGCCCACGACGCGCAGCTGGCCTTCGTGCTGCGCGCGCGCCACGCCGCCTGGAGCCCCGGCTACGTGCAGCAGAACGCGGCGCGGCACGGCTTCGTCGCCGGCATGATCCCGGGGCGCATGGTGCTGCCGGGCAGCGACGCCGGCGCGCCGCCGGTGCTCGGGCTCGCCTTCGACACGCAGGCGGCGCTGGCCGACGACCCGGCGCAGTCCGCCATCCGCGAGCTCACCCTCAGCCTCGACGTGCCGCAGGTCGATCGTGCCGCCGAGCCCTTCGCGCGCATGCGCGAGATCGCCTCGGCCCTGGCCCGCGAGATGGACGGCGTGGTGACCGACGGCGACGGCCAGCTGCTGCGCGACGAGACCATGGACGCCATCGGCGCCGACCTCGAACAGCTCTACGACACGCTGCAGGAGCGCGACCTGGCGGCGGGTTCCACCCTGGCGCGCCGGCTGTTCTCCTGACACCCCACCGATGCCCGAGATCCCCGACGATGCCGCGCGCGAAGCCGCCGAGCTGCGCGCGCAGCTGAACCACCACGCCCACCTCTACTACGTGCTCGATGCGCCCGAGCTGCCGGACGCCGAGTACGACCGGCTGTTCCAGCGCCTCCAGGCCCTGGAGGCCGAATACCCCGCGCTCGGCACGGCCGATTCGCCCACCCGGCGCGTCGGCGGGGCCGTGCTGGAGTCGCTCAAGCCGGTACGCCACCGCATCCCGATGCTCAGCATCCGCACCGAGACCGACACCACGGCGGGCGGGGCCGAGAACTTCGACCAGCAGGTGCGCAACTTCCTGGCGGCCGAGCAGCGGCGCACCGAGCTCAAGCTCAACGACCCGCGCCGCCGGGCGGAGCCGCTGGGCAGCGAGGCGCTCGCCGTGCTGGCCGGCGAGCCGCTGGCCTTCGTGGCCGAGCCCAAGTTCGACGGCCTGGCCATCAGCCTGCGCTACGAGGACGGCGTGCTGGTGCAGGCCGCCACGCGCGGCGACGGCGAGACCGGCGAGGACGTGACGCACAACATCCGCGCCATCGGCCAGATCCCGCTGCGGCTGGTGGGCACGTCCGACGCCGGGCCGCCCCAAGGCGGACGAGCCCCCTCGGGGGGCAGCGAAGGACGCGAAGCGCCGAGCGTGGGGGCAGCATGCTTACCCGCGGTGGTGGAGGTGCGCGGCGAGGTCTACATGCGCCGCGACGACTTCGAGGCGCTGAACGCGCGCCAGCGCGAGCGCATCGCCGCCGGCGCGAAGAACGAGAAGACCTTCGTCAACCCGCGCAACACCGCGGCGGGCGCCGTGCGCCAGCTCGACCCGGCCATGGCGCGCCAGCGGCCGCTGAGCTTCTTCGCCTACGGGCTGGGCGAGGTCACGCCGCCGGCGCAGGGCGGGCCGGCCTTCGGCAGCCACTGGGAGGTGCTGCAGGCGCTGCGGCAGTGGGGCCTGCCGGTGTCGGGCCTGGTGCAGCAGGCGCGCGGTGCCGCCGAGCTGGCGGCCTACCACGCGCGCATCGCCGCCGAGCGGGACCAGCTGCCCTTCGACATCGACGGCGTGGTCTACAAGGTCGACAGCCTGGCGCTGCAGCGCGAGCTCGGCTTCGTCTCGCGCGAGCCGCGCTGGGCGGTGGCCCACAAGTACCCGGCGCAGGAGCAGCTCACCACCGTACAGGCGATCGAGGTGCAGGTGGGCCGCACCGGCAAGCTGACGCCGGTGGCCAAGCTGGCGCCGGTGTTCGTGGGCGGCGTCACCGTCACCAACGCCACGCTGCACAACGAGGACGAGGCGCGCCGCAAAGACGTGCGCATCGGCGACACGGTGATCGTGCGCCGCGCCGGCGACGTGATCCCCGAGGTGGTCGGCGTGCTGCCCGAGAGCGCCGCCCGGCCCGAGAGCGCGCGCGGCCCGCTGTTCTCCATGCCGCGCCACTGCCCGGTGTGCGGCTCCGACGCCGTGCGCGAGGAGGGCGAGGTCGACTGGCGCTGCACCGGCGGCCTGTTCTGCGCCGCCCAGCGCAAGGAGGCGGTGCTGCACTTCGCCCAGCGCCGCGCCCTCGACATCGAGGGCCTGGGCGACAAGTTGGTGGAGCAGCTGGTCGACGGCCGCCTGATCCGCGTGCTGCCCGACCTGTACAAGCTCGGCCTCACGACGCTGGCCGGGCTCGACCGCATGGCCGAGAAGTCGGCCGGCAACCTGGTGGCGGCGCTGGAGGCGTCCAAGTCGACCACGCTGCCGCGCTTCCTGTTCGGCCTGGGCATCCGCCACGTCGGCGAGAGCACGGCCAAGGAACTGGCACGCCACTTCGGCCAGCTCGACCGCATCATGGATGCGAGCGAGGAACAGCTGCTGGAGGTGGACGACGTCGGCCCCGTCGTCGCCCAGAGCATCCACACCTTCTTCCGGCAGGAGCACAACCGCGAGGTGGTGGAGCAGCTGCGCGCCGCCGGCGTGCACTGGGAAGAGGGCGAGCCGGCCCCGCGCACGGTGCTGCCGCTGGCGGGCAAGACCTTCGTCATCACGGGCACCTTGCCGACACTCGCGCGCGAGGAGGCGAAGGAAAAACTGGAGGCTGCCGGCGCCAAGGTCGCCGGCTCCGTGAGCAAGAAGACGCACTACGTCGTGGCCGGCGAGGCGGCGGGCAGCAAGCTCGACAAGGCACGGGAGCTCGGCGTCGAGGTGCTGGACGAGGCCGGCATGCTGGCCCTGCTGGCCGGGCATTGACGGCGCTGGGCTTTACCCCGTCTTTACCCGGCGTTACCGGATCGCGGGAGCCTTCTGTCAGCGCCGGGGCTCCAATCACGTTGTCAACCTTGAACGACCAGGAAGGAGTGGCGCGATGAAGAACCTCATTTCGACGAGACGCTGGCTGGCCGGCGCGGGCCTGCTGGGGGCCGCGGCCCTGCTGGGCGGCTGCGCCGTGTACGGCGATCCCAACTACTACGGCGAGCCCGCCTACTACGGCGACCCGGGCCCTGCCGTCATCGGCGCCCCGGCCTACGTGGACATCGACGTGTACAGCCGTCCGCGCTACTGGGGCGGAAGGCCCTATCCCTACCCGTACTACGGCGGGCGCCCGGGCTGGCGCGGGCCGGCGCCGGGCTGGGGCGGACGCCCGCCGCCGGTGGTGCGTCCGGGCCTGCCGCCCGGGCGGCCGCCAGTGATCGGTCAGCCGCCGGGACGGCCGGTGGCCCCGGGCCTGCCGCGCGGCACCGTCCGGCCCAGCGCGGGCCAGAACGCCCCGCCGGGCAGCCAGCCCTGACGGCGCATACGGCGGCGGGCGGCTCGCCGACAATCCACGCATGGCCATCCGCGAGATCCTGAAGATGGGCGATCCCCGGCTGCTGCGCGTGGCGCAGCCGGTCGACGCCTTCGACGCCGACGAACTGCACCTGCTGGTGCGCGACATGTTCGAGACCATGCACGCCGTCAACGGTGCCGGCCTGGCCGCGCCGCAGATCGGGGTGGACCGACAGGTCGTCATCTTCGGCACCGGCGCGCCCAACCCGCGCTATCCCGATGCGCCGCCGGTGCCGCGCACGGTGCTGGTCAATCCCGTCGTCACGCCGCTGGGCGACGAGGAGGAAGAGGATTGGGAGGGGTGCCTGTCGGTGCCCGGCCTGCGCGGCGTGGTGCCGCGCTTCGCGCGCATCCGCTACACCGGCTTCGACCCCTACGGCGACCCGATCGACCGCACGGCCGAGGGTTTCCATGCCCGGGTGGTGCAGCACGAGGTGGACCACCTGCTGGGCAAGCTCTACCCCATGCGCGTGCGCGACTTCAGCCGCTTCGGCTTCACCGAGGTGCTGTTCCCCGGCCTGGACGCGGCCGAGGACGACTGAGGGCGCGCAACGAAAAAGGCCCGCCGGGCAGCGGGCCTTGCCTGGCGCCGGCGCGCTCAGTTGAAGCGGCCGCCGATGCCCAGCCGCCCGCCGCCCAGGAAGGCGATGGCGACGGCCGAGAACAGGAACATGCCCTGCAGCTCCAGCGCCCAGCCGCCCTGGCCGTTGAGCGAGCCGAGCTGCGGCATGTGGACCAGCCAGATCGCCACCAGCATGTTGATGGCCACCACCCAGGCCGCAGGCCGGGTGAACAGGCCGACGATCAGCAGCACGGGCGCGACGATCTCGCCCACGTACACCAGGTAGGCCAGGACGGCCGGCAGGCCGTGCGAGGCCAGCATGCCCCCGATGCCGTCCACTCCCTTGCCGCTCAGCTTGGCGAGGCCGTGCAGCAGGATGAGAACGCCCAGCGCCACGCGCAGGATGAGCTTGCCGAGATCGTCGGATTTGGTCATGGATGTGCTTTCCTTGAAGGAGGGTGGATCACGGCGCGCATGTTAGTGAAGGCCGGCGCGCCTGCGGCCCATCGCCCTTGAGATGCGTCAGACCTCTTCCAGCGCATCCAGCAACTCGGTCTCGATCGCCAGCTGGGCGCGCTGGCCCTGCAGCTCGGGGCCGCTGATGAGGAAGCTGTCCTCCACCCGCTCGCCCAGGGTCGTCACCTTGGCCAGTTGCAGGTTCAGGTGGTGCCGCGCCAGCACCCGGGCCACGGAATAGAGCAGGCCGACACGGTCGCTGGCCGAGATGCTGAGCAGCCAGCGCTGGGCCTTCTCGTCCGGTGTGAGGTTCACGCGCGGCGCGATCGGGAAGCTCCTGACCCGGCGCGAGACGCGGCCCCGGCTGGGCGCGGGCAGCTCGCCGGCCGACGCCAGCGTGTGGGCGAGGTCGGTCTCCACCTGGCTGATCAGCTCGCGGTAGTGCTCGGGCAGGAAGGTGGTCACCACCTGGAAGGTGTCGAGCGCGTAGCCGTTGCTGGCGGTGTGCACGCGTGCGTCGAGGATGCTGAAGGAGGCCTGGTCGAAGTAGCCGCAGATGCGCGCGAACAGGTCCGGCGCGTCGGGCGTGTAGACGACCACCTGCAGCCCCTCCCCGATCGGCGAGAGGCGGGCGCGCACGATGGGCAGCGCCTGCGGGTTCACCGGCACGCCCCTGGCCGGCACGAAGCGCGACAGCTTCTTGGCGTGCCAGGCGATCTCGCCGGCGTCGTGGCGCATGAAGTAGCCCACGTCCAGGGTATCCCACAGCGCCTTCTGGGCGTCGAAGGGCAGGGCGTGCAGCTTGATCTCGGCCAGCGCCTCGCGCTTGCGCGCCTCGACCTCGGCGTCCGGGTCGGGCATGTGGCCGCCCAGGGCGCGTGAGGTGGCGTGGTACAGGTCCTCCAGCAGCTTGCCCTTCCAGGCGTTCCACACGCGCGGCGAGGTGCCGCGGATGTCGGCCACCGTCAGCAGGTACAGCGCCGTGAGGTAGCGTTCGCTGCCCACGCGCCGGGCGAAGGCGGCGATGACCTCCGGGTCGGACAGGTCCTGCTTCTGAGCCACGGTGCTCATCACCAGGTGCTCGGCCACCAGGAACTCGATCAGCCTGGCGTCCTCGCGGGCGATGCCGTGGCGCTTGCAGAAGCGCGCCACGTCCCGCGCGCCGAGCTCGGAATGGTCGCCGCCGCGGCCCTTGGCGATGTCGTGGAAGAGGGCCGCGACGTAGAGGATCCAGGGCTTGTCCCAGCCGGCGGCCAGCTGCGAGCAGAAGGGGTATTCGTGCGCGTGCTCGACGATGAAGAAGCGCCGCACGTTGCGCAGCACCATCAGGATGTGCTGATCCACCGTGTAGACGTGGAACAGGTCGTGCTGCATCTGCCCGACGATCTTGCGGAACACGCGCAGGTAGCGGCCCAGCACCGAGGTCTGGTTCATCAGCCGCATGGCGTGCGTGATGCCGCGCGGCTCCAGCAGCATGCGCATGAAGGTCACGTTGTTCACGTGATCGTTGCTGAAGCGGCTGTCCATCACGTGCCGCGCGTTGTAGAGCGCGCGCAGCGTGCGGGCCGACAGGCCGTTGACGCCGACCGTCTTCTGGTAGAGCAGGAAGGTCTCGAGGATGGCGTGCGGCTCGCGCAGATACAGGTCGTCGCTGGCGACCTCGATCTTGCCGGCCTTCTCGAAGAATCGCTCGTTGATGCGGGTGAGCGTGGCCGACTGCGGGTTGAGCCGCTCGGCGATGTTCAGCAGCAGGATCTCGGTGAGTTGCGTCACCGCCTTGGCGGCCCAGTAGTAGCGGCGCATCAGCGCCTCGCTGGCCTTGCGCTTGGACTCACCCTCGTAGCCGAAGGTGCCGGCCACGGCGGTCTGCAGGTCGAACACCAGGCGGTCCTCGCGGCGGCCCGCCACGACGTGCAGCCGCGCCCGGATGAGCGAGAGCAGCGCCTCGTTGCGCTTGATCTGCTGCACCTCGAAGGCGGTGGCCAGGCCGTTCTTCGCCAGGTCGTCCCAGCGCCGGCCGAAGCCGGCCGCGTGCGCCACCCAGCGCACCGTCTGCAGGTCGCGCAGGCCGCCGGGGGATTCCTTGCAGTTGGGCTCCAGCGCGTAGGGCGTGTTCTCGTACTTCTGGTGGCGGTGCCGCATCTCCTGCGACTTGGCGGCGAAGAAGGCGCGCGGGTCGATGCTGGCCTCGAAGCGCTCACGGAACTGTTCGTAGAGCCGGCGGTTGCCTGCGACCAGGCGCGACTCGAGCAGGGAGGTCTGCACCGTCACGTCCTTGGCGGCCTCCGCCAGGCACTCCTGGACGTCGCGCACGCTGGAGCCGATCTCCAGGCCCGCATCCCAGCAGCGGCCGATGAAGGCCTCCAGCCGGTCCGGCGGCACGGTTTCGGCGCCGCCCTGGGGCAGCAGCACCAGCACGTCGACGTCGGAGTAGGGGAACAGCTCGCCGCGGCCGTAGCCGCCCACCGCCACCAGCGCCGCGGAAGGGCCCAGCCCGGCATCGCGCCAGAGGGCGCGCAGCGCATGGTCCGCCCCGCGCGCCAGCTCGCGCAGCACGGCGTGCACGTTGCGCGCGCCGACGGGCGAGCGCAGGCGGTCGAACAGGGTGCTCTTCTTCGCCCGCAGTTCGTCGCGCAGCGCCGCGGGCAGGTCGACGACGACCGAGAAAGCCATCGGGCGGGCCGCCGCTTCAGCCGCCGGTGACGAAGGCGGGCGGCGTCGGGCTGCCGGCCGAGAGCGTGAGCACCTCGTAGCCGGTTTCGGTGACCAGCACCGAATGCTCCCACTGGGCCGAGAGCGAGCGGTCGCGCGTGACGATGGTCCAGCCGTCGTACTTGCCGGCCCTGTGGTCTTCCTTGATGTCGCGCTTGCCGGCGTTGATCATCGGCTCGATGGTGAAGATCATGCCGGGCCGGAGTTCTTCCATGGTGCCGGGCCGGCCGTAGTGCAGCACCTGCGGCTCGGCGTGGAAGGTGCGGCCCACGCCGTGGCCGCAGAACTCGCGCACCACCGAGTAGCCGTTGCCCTCGGCGAACTTCTGGATCGCGTGGCCCACGTCGCCCAGGTGGTTGCCCGGCCGCACCTGCATGATCCCGTGCCACATCGCCTCGAAGGTGACCTGGCACAGGCGCCTGGCGGCGATGGAGGCGTCGCCCACCACGAACATGCGGCTGTTGTCGCCGAACCAGCCCTTGTAGATGACGGTGACATCGATGTTCATGATGTCGCCCTTCTTCAGGGGCTTGTCGTCGGGGATGCCGTGGCACACCACGTGGTTGACCGAGGTGCACAGCGACTTCGGGAAGGGCACGCTGCTGGCGCCGAGGTAGCCCACGGTGGCGGAGGTGGTGCCCTGCTTGACCATGTACTCGGCGGCCAGGCGGTCGATCTCGTTGGTGGTGACGCCCGGCTTCACGAAGGGCGTGAGGTAGTCCAGGACCTCGGAGGCGAGCCGGCAGGCGGTACGCATGTCGCCCAGGCTGGCCGGATCGTGGTAGGTGATGCTCATCCCCGGATTATCCCATTCGGCCCATAAAATGCAGGGTTCTCCCGAGTGGCCCCAGTCAGCGGCCACCGGACCCGGACCCCCTCCAAGTTCACCGGCCGCCGAGGCCCCATCACCGTGACGCAGCCCGCTCCCTCCGCCACCCCCGTCGTGACCGTCTTCGAAGGGGGGGCGGCGCTCAGCGACTTCCGCGCGCGCCAGCTGCTGCCCCGGCTGCAGGCCGTGGCGCCGAAGATCGAGGGCCTCTCGGCGCGCTTCGTCCACCTGGTCCTGACCGAGGCGGCGCCCACCGCCGAGGCGCGCGAGCGCTTCGCCGCGCTGCTGAGCTACGGCGAGCCCTTCGAGGCGCCGGCCGGCCATGCCGCCACGCTGGTGGTCACGCCGCGGCTGGGCACCGTCTCGCCCTGGGCCTCCAAGGCCACCGACATCGCCCACAACTGCGGCCTGGCGCTGCGCCGCGTGGAGCGGGTGACCCAGTACTTCCTCACCACCAAGGCCCCGCTGATCGGCAAGGCGCCGGCGCTCGACGGCGAGCAGCTCGCCGCCGTCGCCGCGCTGCTGCACGACCGCATGACCGAGTCGGTGCTGCCCGGCATCGATGGCGCCGCCGCGCTGTTCGCCGAGCTGCCGCCGCAGCCGATGGCGCACGTCGACGTGCTGGGCGGAGGCAGGGCGGCACTGGAGGAAGCCAACACCGGCTTCGGCCTGGCCCTGGCCGATGACGAGATCGACTACCTGGTGGACGCGTTCACCAGGCTGGGCCGCAACCCGACCGACGTCGAGCTGATGATGTTCGCCCAGGCCAACAGCGAGCACTGCCGGCACAAGATCTTCAACGCCGACTTCACCATCGACGGCGTGCCGCAGGACAAGAGCCTGTTCGGCATGATCCGCCACACGCACCGGACGAACCCGCAGCACACGGTGATCGCCTACGCCGACAACGCCTCGGTGATGGAGGGGCACGAGATCGAGCGCTTCGTGCCGCGCGAAGGGCAGGCCTACGCCAAGGACCGCGCCACGCACCACGTGCTGATGAAGGTGGAGACGCACAACCACCCGACGGCGATCTCGCCCTTCCCGGGCGCATCGACCGGCGCCGGCGGCGAGATCCGCGACGAGGGCGCCACCGGCCGCGGCTCCAAGCCCAAGGCGGGCCTGACGGGCTTCACCGTCTCGAAGCTGTGGCCCGGAGAAGGCAGCTACGGCAAGCCCGAACACATCGCCAGCCCGCTGCAGATCATGACCGAGGGCCCGCTGGGCGGCGCGGCCTTCAACAACGAGTTCGGCCGGCCCAACCTGCTGGGCTACTTCCGCGAGTACGAGCAGCGCGTGGAAAGCGACGTGGACGCGCTGCAGCGCGGCTACCACAAGCCCATCATGATCGCCGGCGGCCTGGGGCAGATCGACGCCATCCAGACGAAGAAGATCGAATTCCCCGCCGGCACGCTGCTGATCCAGCTGGGCGGCCCGGGCATGCGCATCGGCATGGGCGGCGGCGCGGCCAGCTCGATGGCCACCGGCGCCAACGCGGCCGAGCTGGACTTCGACTCCGTGCAGCGCGGCAACCCCGAGATCGAGCGCCGCGCGCAGGAGGTCATCAACCACTGCTGGCAGCAGGGCGAGGCCAACCCGATCCTGGCGATCCACGACGTGGGCGCGGGCGGGCTGTCGAACGCCTTCCCCGAGCTGACCAACGACGCCGGCCGCGGCGCACGCTTCGACCTGCGCGCGGTGCCGCTGGAGGAATCGGGCCTGGCGCCCAAGGAAATCTGGTGCAACGAGAGCCAGGAGCGCTACGTGCTGGCCATCGCGCCGGAATCGCTGGAGCAGTTCCGCGGCTTCTGCGAGCGCGAGCGCTGCCCCTTCGCCGTGGTCGGCGTGGCGACCGAGGCGCGCCAGCTGGTGGTGGCCGACGCGACGGCCGACGCCGCGAACCAGCCGGTGGACATGCCGATGGACGTGCTGCTCGGCAAGCCGCCGAAGATGCACCGCGACGTGAAGTCCATCGCCCGCCGCTTCAGGCCGCTGGACCTCACCGGCGTTCCGCTGCAGCAGGCCGCCATCGACGTGCTCTCGCACCCCACCGTCGCCTCCAAGCGCTTCCTCGTCACCATCGGCGACCGCACCGTGGGCGGGCTGTCGCACCGCGACCAGATGGTCGGCCCGTGGCAGGTGCCGGTGGCCGACTGCGCCGTGACGCTGGCGGATTTCAAGGGCTTCGCCGGCGAGGCGATGAGCATGGGCGAGCGCACGCCGCTGGCCGCGATGGACGCACCGGCTTCCGGACGCATGGCGGTGGCCGAGGCGCTGACCAATCTGCTGGCAGCGCCGATCGACCTCAAGCGCGTCAAGCTCTCCGCCAACTGGATGGCCGCCTGCGGCGAGCCCGGCGAGGACGCGGCGCTGTACGAGACCGTGAAGGCCGTCGGCATGGAACTGTGCCCCGCGCTGGGCATATCGATCCCCGTGGGCAAGGATTCCCTCTCGATGCGCACCCAGTGGGAAGAGGGGGGCGAGAAGAAGGTCAGCTCGCCGGTGAGCCTGATCGTCAGCGCCTTCGCCAGCCTCGACGACGTGCGCGGCACCCTCACGCCGCAGCTCGACGCGCAGGAGGACGACACCACCCTGGTGCTGATCGACCTGGGCCGCGGCCAGCACCGCATGGGCGGCAGCATCCTGGCGCAGGTGCTGGACCAGACCGGCGACGTGGTGCCCGACCTGGACGACCCGCAACTGCTGGTGAAGCTGGTCGACGCCGTCAACCAGCTGCGCGCCGAGCGCAGGATCCTCGCCATGCACGACCGCAGCGACGGCGGCCTGTTCGTGGCTGCGGCCGAGATGGCCTTCGCCGGCCACGTCGGCGTATCGCTCAACGTCGACCTGCTGGTGACCGAAGGCGACGGCATCTCCGACAGCCGCATGGAGACCGGCGACGCCAAGAACTGGGCCCAGCAGATCAGCGGGCGCCGCGAGGAGCTGACGCTCAAGGCGTTGTTCAGCGAGGAACTGGGCCTGCTGCTGCAGGTGCGCACGGCCGAGCGCAACGACGTGATGCAGACCCTGCGCGCGCACGGCCTCTCGGCCTTCAGCCACTTCGTCGGCAAGACCCGCCCGCAGAGCTCGCCCATCGACGTGGGCAAGGGCAAGCTGGAAGTCTGGCGCGACACCAAGGCCGTCTTCAGCGCCGGCCTGGCCGACCTGCACCAGGTGTGGGACAGCGTGAGCTGGAAGATCTGCCGCGAGCGCGACAACCCCGCCTGCGCCGACAGCGAGCACGCCGCGGCGGGTGCGCCCGACGACCCGGGCCTGCACGTCGTGCTGGCCCAGGGCGTGGAAGAGGACGTCGCCGCACCCTTCCTGAACCTGGCGCGCCCCAGGGTCGCCATCCTGCGCGAGCAGGGCGTCAACTCGCACGTCGAGATGGCCTACGCCTTCACCGAGGCCGGCTTCGAGGCCTTCGACGTCCACATGACCGACCTGCAGGCCGGCCGCGCCGACCTGGCCGAGTTCAAGGGCGTGGTCGCCTGCGGCGGCTTCAGCTATGGCGACACGCTGGGCGCGGGCATCGGCTGGGCGCGCAGCATCACCTTCAACCCGAAGCTCTCGACGCAGTTCCAGCGCTTCTTCGCCCGCACCGACACCTTCGGCCTGGGCGTGTGCAACGGCTGCCAGATGTTCGCCGAGCTGGCCGACATCATCCCGGGCGCGCAGGACTGGCCGCGCTTCACCACCAACCAGAGCGAACGCTTCGAGGCCCGCCTGTCGCAGGTGGAAGTGCTTGATTCGCCCAGCCTGTTCTTCGCCGGCATGGCCGGCAGCCGCCTGCCCATCGCGGTGGCGCACGGCGAGGGCTATGCCGACTTCCGCCACCGCGGCGCCGCGGCGAAGGCCATCGCCGCGATGCGCTTCGTCGACCACGCGGGCCAGCCCACCGAGCGCTACCCCTTCAACCCCAACGGCAGCCCCGGCGGCCTGACCGCGGTGACCACCGCCGACGGCCGCTTCACGGCCCTGATGCCGCACCCCGAGCGCGTGTTCCGCAACGTCCAGATGAGCTGGACATCGGGCGACAGGTCGGCCCTCAGCCCTTGGATGCGGCTCTGGCGCAACGCCCGGCGCTGGGTGGGGTGAAGGCGGCGCGCGGCATGGCGGCCAAGGCGGCAATGGCGGTGGAGGTGAAGCGCATGGGTTTCACATGGGTTCGCATGGTCCTGGCACTGGGGCTGATGGCCGGTGCACTGGTCGCCCATGCCTCCGACTGCTCGGGCAGGTCCGGCACCCAGCGTGCGCTGGAGGACTGCGCCGCCGCCGACCACAAGGCGGCCGATGCCGAGCTCAACCGCGTCTACCGTGCCGTGCAGGGGCGGCTGAAGGGCGACCCGCCCGCCGCCAGGGCCTTGACCGCGGCGCAGCGCGCCTGGCTGGGGTTTCGCGATGCCGAGTGCGCCTTCCGCACCGGATCGGGCGGCGGCAGCATCACGGCCATGGTCCAGACCCAGTGCCTGGCCGAACTGACCCAGGCGCGCAGCAAGGCGCTCGGCACCTACCTGAACTGCGCCGAAGGCGACCTGGCCTGCCCCGTGCCGCGCGCACGCTGAGGTCGGTGCGCGGCCAATCCGGCATGCAGCCTGGGGGCATGGGGGCCGGGGTGCCGGTCCCGGCCTAGACTCCGCGCATGTCATCCGCATCCCACCCGCGTTGGCTTGCCCGGTCCCCGGGCGGCGCAGCCGCGCCTGGCGCGCCGCCGGGATGCCCGCGCCGAACCGCCGGCCATTCCTGAGCCCGGCGGTACGCGCGAAGTCGAAGCTGTTCCTGTTTCCCTCCTGCCGATCGCCGGGCCTGCCACCGCCCGATGCCCTGCGTGCCCGCCTGCCGGCGCACGGGGCCGTCAAGCCGGCCGCGCTGCCGCGCGGCCTTGCAAGGAGAGATTCCCATGCTGCTGCGCCACGTCCTGGCCGTCGTCGATTTTTCCGTTCCGGGCCTTCATGCCGCATGGCGCGCCGCCCGGCTCGCATGGGCGCACGATGCCGACCTGCGCCTGGTCGCACTCGTGGCGGCGTCCGACCGGCGCCCCGCATCGCGCTTCGGCCCCAGCGCGCCGCCCGTGCGCGCGCATTCCGACCTGTCCTTCCTCGCGGAAGAGATCGTCCACACGCTCGGCGTGCGCACGGCGGTGTCGGTGGGCGCCGGCGGCGATGCGTGGGAAGCCCTGTGCATCCAGGCGCGCATGGCGGACCTGGCGGTGCTGCCGGACGCGACGGCGCGGCTGCGCATGAACGGTTGGTGGCACAGCGGCCTGGCCGAGCAACTGCTGCGGACGACGGGCGTGCCCGTGCTGGTCGCGCGCCGCCCTTCCGGCGTGGTGCACCGTCGCGCGCTGGTGGCGGCCGACCCGGACTCGAAGGCGGTGCCGGCACTGCTGCAGGCCGCCCGATGGTTCTGCGGCGAGGAGGGCATCCGCGCCTGCCACGTGATGGGCCCGGAGGTCGAGCGGCATCTCCACGCCGCGGACCTTCCCCTGCCGGCGATCAACGCCTGGCTGGAGACGGCGGGCGCCCGAGCGCGGGCGGCGCTGTCGCGGCAGCTCGCGCAGGCCGGCCTGCACGGCGCCCAGGCGGTCGTGCTGCACGGCGAGCGCATCGCGCGGCTGGCGCTCGAGCAGGAAAGGAGCGGCGCGTCGCTGCTGGTGCTGGACAAGGCCCGGCAGCCGTGGTGGGTCGACCTGTTCCTGCGCGCGCCGGCGCGCCGGCTGGCCGACCGGGTGCGCTGCGACGTGCTGTGGGTCCCGTCGCCCTGGCGCAGCGCGCAGTCCGCACGCCGACGGCTGGATGCACCGCGTCCGGCGCTGCCCTGAGCCACACCGGCGCGCCAAGTCCGGCCAGCGTCACGTTGCCGGAGGCCCCTGCTTCAAGGCCGCACGGGTGGCCTGGCCGGCGTCAACAGGTCCTGGCACTCGTCGCAGGCATAGTGGACTTCTTTTCCGCCGCATCGCACGGTGGCGTACAGGCCGGCATTGATCGACCAGGTGCAATGCTGCCCGTGCAGCCTCATCACGCCGAGGGCGCGGCACGGAAAGGTTTCATAGGCATCATGGATGGTGCGATAGCTGACCCTTCGGGCCCGCCGGAAGAACGCGGCCGCCCGCTCGTTGTCCAGATCGACATCGGCGGCCGTGCAGTTCCGCGGCTCTTCCGACTGGAAGTCCAGCACGAAGACGTCGCGGAACGGCCCGCTGCTGGCTGCGTGCGCCTCGCCGAGGCCGCCGAGCAGGACGGCCATGCAGCAGGCCACGAGCAGGGCGGACGGACGGATGTCTCTTATCGCGTCCATGCAGCGCTTCGCGCCTCGCCCGGGTTCTTGTAGGACACCTCGGGATGCCTGTAGACATCCGAGGCCCGTAGTGCGAAATGGGTGAACAGTTCGCGAAGCAGCCAGTGAAGCGATTCGTCCTGCGCGCCCGTCAGGGGTTCATAGTGGTTGTCATCGATGTGCCGGCCGACCATTTCGATGCCCACCGAATCGCTGTTCACCGGATACCGATCCGGGTAGTTCTTCTGGCGCTCCACGCTGTCGATGGCTCGGAACTGGGAGACCCCCGTGAGCGCGAGTGCCTTCGCCATCGCTGGCGACTTGCATCCGGTGATGCTGAGCGTCAGGCATTTCGATTTGATCAACCGACCGATGTGATAGCACTGCTTGCTCGTGCTGGCGGTCTGGTAGATCTGGCCATCCTTGCCGACCAGGAAATGCGCGCCGGTCATTTGGTTCACGTAGCCGTGAAGTGTCGATTCAGCAGTGGTCGAATCGGTTTGGTGCACAACGATCGCGCGGACCTGTGCCAGCCGGCCGTGCTCGATCGACGGAAAGCGTCGCTGGATGACGCGCACGTCGTTCAGCATGCCGTCAGCATTGATGCTGCTCATGGTTGGAGACTCCCTGAACCTCGTGAAGTCGAGGCTTCGGGCGATGATCGCATGCCCTGACGCAGCGGTTGCTCCGTTGTCGCTCCCGCAATGGATGACGACGGGTCCGCCGGAAACACAAAAGGCGGCATGAAGCCGCCTTTTTCAGCGCCGGTCCCGCGAGCGCGGGCCCGGTGAAGCCGCTCACTCCACCTTCGCCTTCTCGCGCAGCTGCTGCTGGTAGGCCTGCAGCTTCTGCTGCATCAACTGCTGCGACAGCTGGGGCTTGATTTCCTCCAGCTTGGGGAAGCTCATCTCGCGCACGTCGTCCAGGCGGATGATGTGCCAGCCGAATTCCGACTTGACCGGGGCGGCGGTGGTCTCGCCCTTCTTGAGCTTGATCATGGCCTGCGAGAACTCGGGCACCAGGCCCGAGGGGTTGGTCCAGTCGAGGTCACCGCCGTTGGCCGCGGAGCCGGGGTCCTTGGAGTACTTCTTGGCCAGGTCCTCGAACTTGCCGCCCTTCTTCAGCTCGGCCATCACCTTCTTCGCCTCGTCCTCGGTGGGCACCAGGATGTGGCGGGCCTTGTATTCCTTGCCGCTGTTGGCGGCCACCAGCTTGTCGTAGGCGGCCTTGAGTTCCTCGTCGCTGACGGGATTGGCCTTGCGGTAGTCGTCGAACAGGGTGCGGATCAGCACGGCCTGGCGCGCCAGTTCCATCTGGGCCTTGAAGTCGTCGGTGGCGTCCAGGCCCTTCTTCTGCGCTTCCTGCATGAAGACCTCGCGCGTGATGACTTCCTCGCGCAGCTGGTCCTGCATCTCGGGCGTGACGGGCCGGCCGGCGGCGGCCAGCTGCTGGGCCAGCACTTCCATGCGCGCCTTGGGCACCGGCTTGCCGTTGACGATGGCGGCGTTCTGGGCGAAGGCCGGCGCAGCGGCCAGGAGAAGGGCGGCGGCGGCAGCTTGCAGGCGTGGGTGTTTCATGGGCAAACCTCGGACGAAATGCGCTGGAAGGCGCTGGGCAATGGGAGTGGATGCGGGAGGAAGAGACGGCCGCCGTGCCGCGGGGCGATGGCGGGCGGATCTAGGAGGGGAGCTGAAGCGTCTCGATGGCAAGGGCGTGGAGGCCCCGGGGGACGAAAACCTGCGCGGCATCATACACAAGGCGATGCTGCGCCACGCGCGACAGGCCGGCGAAGCGCGGCGAGGCGATGCGCACGCGGAAATGGGTGCCGAAGCCCTCGGCGCGCGCACCGGCATGGCCGGCATGCGCGCCGCTCTCGTCGATCACCTCCAGCCGCGTGGGGGCCAGCGCGGCGCGCAGGGTGGCCTCCAGTTCGGCCGCGGTGGGCAGGGCGTCCGTGCTCATCGGGCAGGCTCCGTGCTTGGCACAGTGGTGCAGGCTCCCTTCGGAACGACCGGGCGGGAACTCATGGCGCCGGCTCGTCCGACTTGAGGTGCGGCGCGATGTACAGCCCCTGCGCGACCAGGAAGGCCACCGGGAACACGTAGCCCCAGAGCTTGAAGTCGACCCAGGCCTCGGTGCTGAAGTACAGCGCCACGTAGCCGTTGAGGACGGCCATGAAGGCGCAATACAGCACCCAGGCCACGTTCAGGTGCGTCCAGATGCGCTCGGGCAGCGCCAGCTGGCTGCCCAGCAGCATCTTGAGGAAGTTGCGCCGGAAGCCCCACAGGGCCACCGCCAGCGCCAGCGCCATCGCGCCGTACAGCACGGTGGGCTTCCACTTGATGAAGCGGTCGTCGTGCAGCAGCAGGGTGAGCGAGCCGAAGAGCAGGATCAGCACCAGCGTGGCCTTCTGCATCGCCTCCAGCTTGCGGTGGGTGGCATAGACGATGGCCATCTGCACGGTGGTGGCGGCCATCAGCACGCCGGTGGCGACGTAGATGCCGGCCAGCTTGAAGGCGACGAAGAACAGCAGGATGGGCAGGAAGTCCAGCAGCAGTTTCATCGCAGGGCCGCCCCAAGATGAAATGCACCGCCTTGGGGGGCAGCGAACCACACGAAGTGGGGAGCGTGGGGGTCAAGCTTCATGCCTGGCCGTCCTCCGGCGCGAAGTCCAGCGAGGCGGAATTCATGCAGTAGCGCAGCCCGGTGGGCGCCGGCCCGTCGGGGAAGACGTGGCCCAGGTGCGCGCCGCAGTTCGAGCACACCGTCTCGGTGCGCACCATGCCGTGCGAACGGTCGACGTGCTCGGTGATGGCGCCGGGCACGGCCTGCGAGAAGCTGGGCCAGCCGCAGCCGGCGTCGAACTTGGTGCCCGAGTCGAACAGCTTGGCGCCGCAGCAGATGCAGTGGTAGCTGCCGTCGGCCCAGTGGGCCTCGTACTTGCCGGTGAAGGGGCGCTCGGTGGCGGCGTGGCGCGTCACCTCGAAGGCGGCCGGCTCGGCGCCTTTCTCGGCCAGCAGCGCCTTCCATTCGGCGTCGCTTTTCTGGATGCGGGAGGAAGAAGTCATGAGGAACAGCTGATCTCGATCGTGGAGGCCCACTCGGGCGGGAAGCCGGCAAACGCGTCCATGCCGGGATGTTCTTCAAATGGGGATTGCAGCAGCGCGAGCAAGTCGGCGACGCCGCCGAAGTCCTTGGCCTGGGCGCGTTCGATGGCTTCCTGCGCGAGGTGGTTCCGCAGCACGAAGCGGGGGCTGGACTTCAGCGCCAGGGCCGGGTCCGCTCCCGGCGGCTCCTGCACAAGGCGCTCCGAAAATTGTAGCAACCAGGTGTCGAAGGCGGCCGGGTCGATGAACAGATCGCGCACCGGCGCCAGCGCGGCGCCGGCGCGGTGCTCGGCCCAGCGGCGCCAGAAGATCGGCCAGTCGGTGCGCTCGGCGGCCAGCAGGCGCAGCAGGCCGTCGAGCAGCGCGCCGTCCGCCTCCTGCGCGCCGGCCAGGCCGAGCCTGGCGCGCATCCGGTCGAGGAAGGCGGCGGGGAAGCGCTCGCGGTACACGCCCACCGCCGCCACCGCGCGCTCCTCCTCGCCGATCAGCGGCAGCAGCGCTTGCGCAAGGCAGAACAGGTTCCAGTAGGCCACCTGCGGCTGCTGGTTGTAGGCGTAGCGGCCGGCGGAGTCGCTGTGGTTGCAGATGTGCGCCGGGTTGAAGCCGTCGAGGAACTGGAAAGGCCCGTAGTCGATGGTCAGGCCCAGGATGCTCATGTTGTCGGTGTTCATCACGCCGTGGCAGAAGCCGGCGGCCTGCCAGTGGGCGATGAGGTCGGCGGTGCGCTCGCTCACCGCGTGCAGCAGGGCGGCGTAGGCGTTGCCGTCGAAGGCCGCCGTGGCGCGGCAGGCCGGGTAGAAGCGGTCGATGACGAAGTCGGCCAGGGCGCGCAGTTCGTCCACCCGGCCGGCGGCGGCGAAATGCTCGAAATGCCCGAAGCGGACGAAGCTGGGCGCCACGCGGGTGACGACGGCGGCCGTCTCCATCGTCTCGCGCGGCACCGGCGCGTCGGAGCCGGTGACGCACAGCGCGCGGGTGGTGGGAATGCCCAGGGCGTGCATCGCCTCGCTGGCGAGGAACTCGCGGATGCTGGAACGCAGCACGGCGCGGCCGTCGCCCATGCGGGAGTATGGCGTCCGGCCGGCCCCCTTGAGCTGGATCTCCTGCCCGCCGGCCGTCTCGCCCAGCAGCAGCGCGCGGCCGTCGCCGAGCTGGCCGGCCCAGACGCCGAACTGGTGGCCGCTGTAGACCGTGGCCAGCGGGTGTGCGCCGGCCAGCGGCAGGTTGCCGGTGAAGGCCTGCAGCGCCGCGTCGGTGCGCCACGCGGCCGGCAGGCCCAGCAGGCGCGCCACCGGGTCGCTGTGGCCGACCCAGTAGGGGGCCGGCAGCGGCGTGGGTTGCAGGCGGGTGAAGAAGGCGGGGCCCAGCAGCTCGAAGCCGGGCTTCCAGTGCAGGCCCAGGTCGGCGGCCTCGGTGTCCTCGGCGATCTGGCTCATGGGGGGATTGTCCGCCAGCGGGCCTAAACCCCTGCCGGGGCGGGCCATCGCGGCCCCGGGCTCAGGGCGCCGTGGCGGGCGCGGCCCAGATCCGGGCGCGGTACTGGGCCGGCGGCAGGCCGAACCAGCGCTTGCAGGCGCGGAAGAAGTTGCTGGTGTCGACGAAGCCGAGCCGGTCGGCCACGTCGGCCAGGGTGTGGCGCTCCTCGGCCAGGTACTGCTGCGCCAGCTCGCGCCGGGTGCGGTCGAGCAGCGCCTGGAAGGACACCGATTCCTCCTGCAGCCGCCGCTGCAGGGTGCGGTCGGCCAGGCCCAGCCCGGCGGCCACGTCCTGGCGGCGCGGCTCGCCGTGCGGCAGTCGGCGCGCGATCTCGGTGCACACCAGCGTGCTGGTGGTGGTCTGGCCCAGCAGTTCCAGCTGCTCGTCGAGCAGGCGGTCGTGCATCTCGCCCAGTTCCGGGTGGTGCGTGGGCAGCAGCAGCGACAGCGATGCGGACGAGATCAGCATGCGGTTGGCGCGGGCGTTGAAGCGCAGCTCGCAGCCGTAGGCCTCGTGGTGCTCGCGGTCGTCGGCCGGGGGCGGATAGACGAATTCCATCGCCAGCGGCTCCACGTCGCGCCGGGTCAGCCAGCGGCACTGCATCAGCACGGTGAGCAGGGCGTGCTCCAGCCGCTGGCGCGGGATCGGCAGCCGCCCGCCGGTGTGCTCCATCACCAGCCAGCAGCCGCGCGGGTCGGGCTGCATGGAGAAGGCCGTGGCGTCGGAGATGACGGGCATGTAGCGCACCAGCCGTTCCAGCCCGCCGCGCAGGTCGGGGCTGCACGCCATCGCGTGGCCGACGGTGCTGGTGTTGCTGTGCGTGTCGGCCAACTCGCGCTGCAGCCCCAGCGTGGGCTTGCCGGCGCGCGCCACCGCCAGCTGCCAGAGCACCGTGATCTCGTCCACCGGGATGCGGGCGTTCTGGCGGTGCAGCGACTCGGGGTCGAAGCCGGCGTCGCGCAGCAGCGAGGGCACGTCCAGCCCCTCGGTCTCGAACATCGAGAGCAGCCCCAGGAGCCACGCCGCCGAACTGGTGCGCTCCTCGGGCTGCGGCATGCAGCCCGGGCGGCGCCGTGGCCGGTGGAGGAGGAGGGCTGCGGAAGTCACTGGATTGGCGCGCTTGGGATAGCGATGGAAACGGGGGCGGATCCTAGTATTTACCGGTTGCCGGCGAAGCAACAAGCATGGGCGCCCGGTGCCGGTGCGTGAATTCCGATTAACCCGGTGTGGAGACAAGACAGATGCACAGCATGACAACCGTGCCCGGCCAGGGTGCGCTTCCGGCCCGGCCGGCGGCGGCCATCGCCCGGGGCCTGGCGGTCGCCGCGGTGGCGGCGGCCTGCGCCGCGCTCGTGAGCTGCGGCGGGGGTTCCTCGGGCTCGCCCGGCGTGTTCCTGCCGATTCCGCCCGCCCCACCTCCGCCGCCGCCTCCACCTCCGCCACCCCCGCCGCCCCCCGCGCAGGACGGCCCGATGGTGCGCCAGACCGTGGCCGGCAAGATCGAGGGCGTGGACGACAGCGCCACGACCGGCACGTACTTCTGGAAGGGCGTGCCCTTCGCGCAGCCGCCCGTCGGCGACCTGCGCTGGGCGCCGCCCGCCGATCCGGTGCCCTGGGACGGCGTGCGCGACGCGACGCAGTTCGGCCACAGCTGCGCGCAGGGCGGCCGCTACTTCAGCCCCGCGCCCAACGGCGCGCCCTACGGCCTGGCCGTGCGCGAAGGCTTCGGCAAGCCGGTGGGCGACGAGGACTGCCTGACGCTCAACGTCTGGCGGCCGGCCGGCACCGACGAGAAGCTGCCGGTGATCGTGTTCATCTACGGCGGCAGCAACATCTCCGGCTACACGGCCGACCCGAGCTACGACGGTGCCGAACTCGCGAAGCGGGCCAACGCGGTCGTCGTCACCGTCAACTACCGGCTCGGCTTCCTCGGCTGGTTCGACCTGCCGCAGCTCAAGACGGGCGAACCGAAGAACGACTCCGGCAACTTCGCGCTGCTCGACCAGATGCAGGCCCTGAAGTTCATCCAGGCCAGCATCGGCGCCTTCGGCGGCGACCCGGGCAGCGTGACGGTGATGGGGCAGTCGGCCGGCGCCGTCAACACCTGGGCGCTGGTCACCTCGCCGGCGTCGGCCGGCCTGCTGCACAAGGCGGTGGCGCTGAGCGGCGGGATCGCCTTCTCGTCGCGCACCACCGCGCAGAACTATGCGAGGGGGCTGGTGCGTGCCATCCTGGTCGCCGAAGGCAAGGCCGCCGACAACACGGCGGCGGACAACTGGCTCGCCGGCCAGACGGACACCCAGGTGGCGGACTACCTGCGCAGCCTGCCGGCGGACCGGCTGCTGGAGATCATGCTGGCGAACCCGCAGCTGGGCAATTCGCCGGCGCCGATCGAGGACGGCAGCATCCTTCCCGTGGACTCGCGCGCCGTGGTGGCCGGCGGCACCTTCAACAAGGTGCCCATGATCGTCGGCAACACCCGCGACGAAGGCACGCTCTTCGGCGGCGTGATCGGCGGCTTCAAGCCCAGCGACTACGACCGCTTCGGCCTGCAGTACAACTTCGATCCCGACGCGCCCGGCAGCCTCTCGGAGGCCGACCTGATCAACCCGGCCTTCCTGCCGGTGGACACGCCGGCGACCGGATGGAAGGCCAGGACGGACCAGCTCACCAGCCTGATCTTCCTCAACGGCCTGCCGGCGCAGATCGACTCGATCGCCGCGCAGCTGCCCACCAAGACCTGGTACTACCGCTTCGACTGGAGCCAGGAGCCGGTGCCCTTCAACACCGTGTACGGCGCCACGCACGGGATGGACACCGTGTTCTTCTTCCACAACTTCGGCACCAACGTGTTCTCGTTCGCCTACGGCGCGGCCAATCGGCCAGGGCGCGAGGCGCTGTCGGACGCGATGGTCGGCAGCCTGGCGGCCTTCGCCCGCACGGGCGATCCGAACCATCCCGGCCTGGGCGTGACCTGGCCGAACTGGCCGCGGCAGATCGTCTTCGACGCGAGCAAGACGCAGATGCAGAACAGCGTGCCGTGACGGGGCTCCGGTCGATGGGATTCGTGCAGGGCAGGGCGTCGCTGCCGCGGCAGGCCGGCGGGCATTGCGGGCATTCCCGCTCGCGGACCGATGCTGCGGTGCGTGATACTCCCGCCCGATCCCTTTCCCATCGACTTTCCAAACACCCGAGGAGCCTTCCCCATGCTGGGTTTGATGCAAGACCGGCCGCTGCTGATCTCCAACCTGATCGAGTTCGTCGACCGCCACAACGGCGACGCCGAGATCGTCTCGCGCCGGGTGGAGGGCGACATCCACCGCTACACCTGGCGCGACTGCGCGGCCCGCTCGCGGCAGGTGGCCAACGCGCTGGACGGCGAGAAGCTGCTGTTCTCGGACCGCGTCGCCACGCTGGCCTGGAACGGCTACCGCCACCTGGAGCTGTACTACGGCGTCTCGGGCTCGGGCCGGGTGCTGCACACCATCAACCCGAGGCTGCACCCCGACCAGATCGCCTGGATCGCCAACCACGCCGAGGACCAGGTCCTGTGCTTCGACCTCACCTTCCTGCCGCTGGTGCAGGCGGTGCACGCCCGCTGCCCGACGGTGAAGAAGTGGATCGCCCTGTGCGACGCCGACAGGCTGCCGGCCGACAGCGGCGTGCCGGGCCTGGTCAGCTACGAGGACTGGATCGGCGGCCAGCCCACCCGCTACGACTGGCCGGTGTTCGACGAGAACTCGGCCTCGAGCATGTGCTACACGAGCGGCACCACGGGCAACCCGAAGGCGGCGCTGTACAGCCACCGCTCCACCACGCTGCACGCCTATGCCGCGGCGCTGCCCGACGTGATGTGCCTGTCGGCGCGCGACTCGGTGCTGCCGGTGGTGCCGATGTTCCACGTCAACGCCTGGGGCATCCCGTACTCGGCGGCGCTGGTGGGCTGCAAGCTGGTGTTGCCGGGCCCGGCGATGGACGGCAAGTCGATCTACGAGCTGATCGAGGCCGAGAAGGTGAGCTTCGCCGCTGGCGTGCCCACCGTCTGGCAGATGCTGCTGGGCCACATGCAGGCCAACGGCCTGAAGTTCGGCACCCTCAACCGCACGGTGATCGGCGGCTCGGCCTGCCCGCCGGCCATGATCGACGCCTTCCGCGAGCAGTACGGCGTGGACGTGCTGCACGCCTGGGGCATGACCGAGATGAGCCCGCTGGGCACCCTGTGCACGCTCAAGAACAAGCACCTGTCGCTGCCGGCCGGCGAGCAGATGAACCTGCGCCTGAAGCAGGGCCGGGCGATCTTCGGCGTGGACATGAAGATCGTCGGCGGCGACGGCGAGGAGCTGCCCTGGGACGGCAGGACCTACGGCGACCTGCTGGTGAAGGGCCCCTGGATCGTCAAGGAGTACTTCAAGGGCGAGGGCGGCGACCCGCTGGTCAGGGACGCGAAGGGCGACGGCTGGTTCCCGACCGGCGACGTGGCCACCATCGACGCCGACGGCTTCATGCAGATCACCGACCGCAGCAAGGACGTGATCAAGTCCGGCGGCGAGTGGATCAGCTCCATCGACATCGAGAACATCGCGGTGGCGCACCCGGCGGTCGCCATCGCGGCCTGCATCGGCGTGTTCCATCCCAAGTGGGACGAGCGGCCGATCGTGGCCGTGGTCAAGAAGCCCGGTGCCGAGGTCACGAAGGAAGAACTGCTCAAGTTCTACGAGGGCAAGACCGCCAAGTGGCAGATCCCGGACGACGTGGTGTTCGTCGAGGCCATCCCGCTGGGCGCCACCGGCAAGATCCTCAAGACCCGGTTGCGCGAGCTGCTCAAGGACTACAGGCTGCCTTCGCAGGCGTGAGCCGGGGCGGGGTCTTCCCGCCCTGTCGCACAGGTGATTCCCGGGCCGCGATCGCGGCCTTTTTTGCGGGCATTCCCTCTCGGCGGCCGGGCAGCGCGCCTCTAACCTGCGCCCATTCGATCCACTCGACGCGAGGAGAAACGCCGTGAAGTTCGCCATGAAATCGCTTGCCGCCTGTGCCCTGCTGGCCGCTGCCACATCCGCGCTGGCCCAGAAGGGTGAAACCGTCAAGATCGCCTGGATGGACCCGCTGTCGGGCCTGATGGCCGCGGTGGGCACCAACCAGCTCAAGACATATCAGCTGCTGGCCGAGCATTTCAACAAGCAGAACGCCTCGGGCGTGAAGTTCGAGTTGATCGCCATCGACAACAAGCTCAGCCCGCAGGAGACCACCGCCGCGCTGCGTTCGGCGATGGACCAGGGTGCGCGCTACGTGACGCAGGGCAACGGCTCGGGCCCGGCGCTGGCCATCATCGACGCGCTGGAGAAGCACAACGCCCGCAACCCCGGCAAGGAGGTCGTCTACTTCAACTACGCCGCGGTGGACCCGGACCTGACCAACAGCAAGTGCAGCTACTGGCACTTCCGGCTGGACGCCGACACCTCGATGAAGATGGAGGCGCTGACCACCTTCATGAAGGACCAGCCGGACATCAAGAAGGTCTACATCATCGGCCAGAACTATTCGCACGGCCAGCAGGTCAGCAAGTTCGCCAAGGAAGACCTCAAGGCCAAGCGCCCCGACATCCAGATCGTCGGCGACGACCTGCATCCGCTGGCCCAGGTGCGCGACTTCGCGCCCTACATCGCCAAGATCAAGCAGTCCGGCGCCGACACGGTGATCACCGGCAACTGGGGCTCCGACCTGGCGCTGCTGATCAAGTCGGCCTCCGATGCCGGCCTGCTCGACACGGTGAAGTTCTACACCTACTACGCCTTCGGGGCCGGCGCCCCCACGGCCATGGGCGCCAAGGCGGCCGGCAAGGTGTACGTGGTCGGCTACGGGCACTACAACATGGGCCCGCCGATCCAGCCGCTGATGGCCGAGTTCAAGAAGCGCATGAACGACGACATGACGCAGAACTCGATCTACCACACCTTCGCGCTGCTGGACGCCGCCTTCGTCAAGACCAAGTCGACCGACCCGGTGAAGGTGGCCGCGGCCCTGGAAGGCATGAAGATCAAGAGCTTCAACGGCGAGGTCGAGATGCGCAAGTCCGACCACCAGCTGCAGCAGGGCCTGTACATCACACGCTGGGAAAAGGCAGGCGGCAAGGCCCCCTACGACGCCGAGAACACGGGCTACACCTTCGCCCCGGTCAAGTACTACGAGCCCTACGTCGCCAGCACCCCGACCAGCTGCCAGATGAAGCGGCCCTGAGGCCGCCGCCGGCCGGGAAAACGGGTGCGGCCGGGGCTTTGCGCCGGGCCGCATCCTACCGTCGGGTAGCATGGCTGTCGCCAGAGTGATAGAAAGCGGCCTTGCTGCGGCGCAGCGTACGGGCATTCCCTGAGCGAAGCGCCCCCAAACACTTGTACGCTCATGCGGCTTTTCGACAGCCTCTGAACCAGGAGACACAGATTGAAGTTCGCTCTGAAACTCACCGTCGCAGCCCTCGTTGCCGCCACCGCCACCGGTGCCTTCGCGCAGAAGGGTGAAACCGTCAAGATCGCCTGGCTCGACCCGCTGTCGGGCCTGATGGCCGCCGTCGGCACCAACCAGCTCAAGACCTTCCAGTTCTTCGCCGAGAAGTTCAACGCCAAGAACGCGGCCGGCGTGAAGTTCGAGGTCATCGGCATCGACAACAAGCTCAGCCCGCAGGAAACCACCGCCGCGCTGCGCTCGGCCATGGACCAGGGCGCGCGCTACGTGGTGCAGGGCAACGGCTCCGGCCCGGCGCTGGCCATCATCGATGCGCTGGAAAAGCACAACGCCCGCAACCCCGGCAAGGAAGTCCTGTACCTGAACTACGCCGCGGTCGACCCGGACCTGACCAACAGCAAGTGCAGCTACTGGCAGTACCGCTTCGACGCCGACACCTCCATGAAGATGGAGGCGATGACGACCTACATGAAGGACCAGGCCGACATCAAGAAGGTCTACCTGATCAACCAGAACTACTCGCACGGCCAGCAGGTCAGCAAGTTCGCCAAGGAGAACCTCAAGACCAAGCGGCCCGACGTGCAGATCGTCGGCGACGACCTGCACCCGCTGGCCCAGGTGCGCGACTTCGCGCCCTACATCGCCAAGATCAAGCAGTCCGGCGCCGACACGGTGATCACCGGCAACTGGGGCTCCGACCTGGCGCTGCTGATCAAGGCCGGCAACGACGCGGGCCTGAACGTCAAGTGGTTCACCTACTACGCCGTGACCAGCGGCACGCCCACCGCCATGGGCGCCGCCTCGGACGGCCGGGTCTACCAGGTCGCCTACGGCCACTACAACATGGGCGGCGAGATGCAGAAGTACGCCGACGAGTTCAAGAAGCGCTTCAACGACGACATGTACACCCTGGACATCTACACGGTGTACCAGGCGCTGTCGGAAGCCTTCGCCAGGGCCAAGTCGACCGAGCCGGTCAAGGTCGCCGCCACGCTGGAGGGCATGAAGTTCAAGAGCTTCAACGGCGACGTCGAGCTGCGCAAGGCCGACCACCAGCTGCAGCAGGGCCTGTACATCGCGCGCTGGGAGAAGGCCAGCGCCAAGTACCCCTACAGCCCGGAGAACACGGGCTACACGCTGGCCCCGGTGAAGTTCTACGACGCCTACGTGTCCAGCACGCCGACCAGCTGCCAGATGAAGCGGCCTTCCTGAGCCGGCGGTCCACCACCCAGGCTTGACGCAGGCCCGCCGCCTCCAGGCGGGCCTTTTTTGTTTCAAGAGACGAAGGTTCGACGACCGTGGAATTCTTTCTCATCTCGCTGCTCAACGGCATCAGCTACGGGCTGCTGCTGTTCATGCTGAGTTCGGGGCTGACGCTGATCTTCAGCATGATGGGCGTGCTGAACTTCGCCCATGCCAGCTTCTACATGCTGGGCGCGTACTTCGCCTACGCCACCTCGAACGTGATCGGCTTCTGGCCGGCCCTGGTGGTCGCGCCGCTGCTGGTCGGCCTGATCGGCGCGGCCTTCGAGCGCTACAGCCTGCGGCGCGTGCACAAGTTCGGCCACGTGCCGGAGCTGCTGGTCACCTTCGGGCTGTCCTACCTGATCCTGGAGCTGGTGCAGCTGGTGTGGGGGCGCTCGACCGTGCCCTACGGGCTGCCGTCGCAGCTCCAGGGGCCGCTGTTCACCATCTACGGCACCCAGTTCCCCAAGTCCCGCTCCTTCATCATGCTGGTCGCGGTGCTGATGCTGGTCTCGGTGTGGCTGCTGCTCACCCGCACGCGCGTCGGCCTGGTGATCCAGGCGGCGCTGAAGCACCCCGAGATGGTGGAGGCGCTGGGCCACAACGTGCCGCGCGTGTTCATGCTGGTCTTCGGCGGCGGCGCCGCGCTGGCCGGGCTGGCCGGCGTGATCGGCGGCAACACCTACGTCACCGAGCCGGCCATGGCCGCCTCGGTCGGGTCGATCATCTTCGTGGTGGTGGTGGTCGGCGGCATGGGCTCGCTGGCCGGCGCCTTCCTCGCCTCGCTGCTCATCGGCATCATCCAGACCTTCGCTGTGGCCATGGACCAGTCCGCGGCCTCGGGCCTGCAGGCCCTGGGCATCACCGTGACCGAGCAGACCTTCGGCTACGAACTGCTCAAGCTCACCATTTCCCAGGTCGCGCCGATCCTGCCGTACCTGTTCCTGGTGCTGATCCTGATCTTCCGCCCGCGCGGCCTGCTCGGAACCCGGGAGGACTGACCGATGAGCAACACACCTTCCATGAACGCCGCCGGATCATCCGTCGCGACCTACCGCTTCAAGCCCATGAACGTGGGGCGGGTCGTCATCTGGTCGCTGTTCGCGATCGCGCTGATCGTCGCGCCGCTGATCTTCACCAGCAGCCTGGCGCTGACCATGCTGTCGCAGATCGGCTACCTCATCATCATCTGCCTGTCGTACAACATCCTGCTGGGGCAGGGCGGCATGCTCAGCTTCGGCCATGCGGTGTACACCGGCCTGGGCTCGTTCATCGCGGTGCACACGATGAACCTGGCCAGCGGCGGGCAGCTGCCGGTGCCGCTGGTGCTGATCCCGGTGGTGGCCGGCCTGGCCGGCGCCTTCTTCGCGGTGCTGTTCGGCTACGTCACCACCAAGAAGTCAGGCACCACCTTCGCCATGATCACGCTCGGCCTGGGCGAGCTGGTGGCGGCGATGGCGCTGATGTTCCCCAGCTTCTTCGGCGGCGAGGGCGGCATCACCACCAACCGCGTCTACGGCAAGCTCCTCTGGTGGGACTTCGGCCCGCAGATCCAGGTGTACTACCTCATCGCGGTGTACTGCTTCGTCTGCACCGGGCTGATGTACGCCTTCACCGGCACGCCGCTGGGGCGCATCCTCAACGCCGTGCGCGACAACCCCGAGCGCGTCGAGTTCATCGGCTACAACACCCAGCGGGTGCGCTACTTCGCCTTCATCATCGCCGGCTTCTTCGCCGGCATCGGCGGCGGGCTGGCGGCGATCAACTTCGAGATCGTCAACGCGGCCGACAGCCTGAGCACCATCCGCTCGGGCGGCTACCTGCTGTTCACCTTCCTGGGCGGCGCGACCTTCTTCTTCGGCCCGATCATCGGCGCCGTGCTGCTGGTCTTCGCCTCGATCCTGCTGTCGGAGCTGAGCAAGGCCTGGCTGCTGTACCTGGGCCTGGTGTTCCTGTTCATGGTGATGTTCGCGCCGGGCGGCATCGCCAGCCTGATCATGATGAACGTGCGGGTGGCACGCTTCGGCAAGCTCAACCGCTTCTGGGGCCTGTACGCCGGGCTGCTGGTCACCGGCGCGGTCATGGTGGTCGGCCTGGCCGCCATCGTCGAGATGATCTACCACATCCAGCTCAACGCGGCGCTCGGCCCGGTGACCCACTTCTTCGGCACCGAGCTCGACACCTCGTCCGCCGCCACCTGGATCGGTGCCGTCGCGGCGGCGGTGGTGGGCGGCGGCCTGATGGAGATGGTGCGCCGGCGCTTCGTGCGCACCTGGGGCCACGCGCAGGAGGAGATCGAGGCCGAGATCAAGCGCAAGGAGACCACAGCATGACCTACGCCCTCGAACTGAAGGACCTGCGCAAGAGCTTCGGCCGCACCGAGATCATCCGCGGCGCCAACCTGGCGGTGCAGCAGGGCGAACGCATCGCGGTGATCGGCCCGAACGGCGCCGGCAAGTCCACGCTGTTCAATCTGATCAGCGGCCGGCTGCATCCCACCAGCGGCGAGGTGCTGCTGAACGGCGAGCGCATCGACGGCCTGCCGCCCTACGAGATCAACCGCAAGGGCCTGTCGCGCAGCTTCCAGATCACCAACATCTTCCCCAAGCTCAGCGTCTTCGAGAACCTGCGCTGCGGCGTGCTCTGGAGCCTGGGCTACCGCTACACCTTCCTGCGCTTCCTGTCGAACCTGGACGACGCCAACGCTCGTGCGGAAACGCTGCTGCAGCAGGTCGGCCTGGCGCGCAAGCGCGACGTGCTGGCGACCAACCTCACCTACGCCGAGCAGCGCGCGCTGGAGATCGGCGTCACCATCGCCGGCGGCGCCAGCGTCATCCTGCTGGACGAGCCGACGGCCGGCATGAGCAAGACCGAGACCTCGCACTTCATCAACCTGATCCGCGAGGTGACGGTGGGCAAGACGCTGCTGACCGTGGAGCACGACATGGGCGTGGTCTTCGGGCTGGCGGACAAGATCGCGGTGGTGGTCTACGGCGAGGTGATCGCCTTCGACACGCCGGACGCGGTGCGCGCCAACGCGCGCGTGCAGGAAGCCTATCTCGGCTCGTCCGTGGCCGACGCCCAGGGAGGGGGACACTGATGCTCAAGATCCAGGATCTGCACGCCTACTACGGCAAGAGCCACGTCCTGCACGGCGTGTCCTTCGCCGTCAACCCGGGCGAGATCGTCGCGCTGCTCGGCCGCAACGGCTCGGGCCGCTCCACCACCGCCAAGGCGATCATGGGCCTGGTGCATGCCGAAGGCGACGTGCACTGGAAGGGCCAGGACATCCTGCGCCGCAAGGCCTACGAGATCGCCCACCTCGGCATCGGCTACGTGCCGGAGAATCGCGACATCTTCCCGCGGCTGACGGTCCACCAGAACCTGCTGCTCGGCCAGAAGGGCAGCGGCAAGGGCAGCCGCTGGTCCTTCGACGACATGTACCAGATGTTCCCGCGCCTGAAGGAGCGCCAGCACACCGAGGCCGGCGTGATGTCGGGCGGCGAGCAGCAGATGCTGACGCTGTGCCGCACGCTGATGGGCGACCCGGACCTGATCATCATCGACGAGCCCACCGAGGGCCTGGCGCCGAAGATCGTGGAACTGGTGGGCCAGTACCTGAAGACCCTGAAGGACAAGGGGATCTCGGTGCTGCTGATCGAGCAGAAGCTCACCATCGCCATGCACATCTCCGACCGCGCGCTGGTGATGGGCCACGGCAGCATCGTCTTCGACGGCACGCCCGACGGCCTGCGCGCCGACGCGGCCACCCGCAAGGAGTGGCTGGAGGTCTGAGGCCGCCGCCTTCTGCACGGCACCCGCGCGGGCTGCCGTGAAAGCCTCCGCCGCCCCGGCGCCGGAGGCTTCTGCCGCGTGGCCGGGCCGTCGCGCCCGACCCGCCGCGGCTTTGTCTCGCCAGCGACTGGACCGCGTTGTGGGCAAGGGTGAATTGCCTAGAATGCCCAGAAAAGAACACTCGTGCTTTTTTTGAGGCCGAGGCAGCGCCCGGCGGCACGTCTGCCGACGGCCGGCCCCCCGATTTCCGCCACCTTTCTTTCCATCTTCCAAAGGAACGCAGCATGACGGCTGAATACAAAGTGCACGGTGACGTGGCCGTGATCACCCTGAGCAACCCGCCGGTCAACGGCCTGGGCCTTGCCACCCGGGTCGGCATCACCGACGGCCTGTCGAAGGCGCTGGCGGACGACGCAGTCAAGGCCATCGTCGTCACCGGCGCCGGCAAGGCGTTCTCGGGCGGCGCGGACATCAAGGAGTTCGGCTCGCCCAAGGCGCTGCAGGACCCGAACCTGCTCTCCGTGATCCTGGCGCTGGAAGCGTCCACCAAGCCGGTCGTCGCGGCCATCCACTCGGTGTGCATGGGCGGCGGCCTCGAGCTGGCGCTTGGCTGCCACTACCGCGTCGCCGCGCCCGGCACGCAGGTCGCGCTGCCCGAAGTCAAGCTGGGCCTGATCCCCGGCGCCGGCGGCACGCAGCGCCTGCCGCGCGTGCTGGGCGTGGAGGCCGCGCTCAACATGATCGTCAGCGGCCAGCCGGTCAAGAGCGAGCTGCTCGCCAAGGCGCCCGGCCAGAAGCTGTTCGACAAGCTGGCGGCCTCGCCCGAGTCGCTGATGGACGAGGCGCTGGCCTTCGCCCGCGAGGTGGCGGCCAAGGGCGGCGACCTGCCCCTGGTGCGCAACCTGCCGTGCAAGCACCCGCAGGGCGACGCCTACTTCCAGTTCGCCAAGAACATGGTCGGCGGCATGTCCAAGAACTTCCCGGCGCCGCTGAAGTGCGTGGAGGCGGTGCAGGCCGCCACCCAGCTCAGGTTCGACGACGGCATGGCCAAGGAGCGCGAGATCTTCGTCGCGCTGATGATGACGCCCGAGTCGTCCGCGCTGCGCCACCTGTTCATGGCCGAGCGCGCCGCCAGCAAGATCCCCGACGTGCCGGAAGACACGCCCGTGCGCACCCTCAAGACGGTGGGCGTGATCGGCGCCGGCACCATGGGCGGCGGCATCAGCATGAACTTCCTGAACGCCGGCATCCCGGTGACCATCCTGGAGATGAAGCAGGAGGCGCTGGACCGCGGCATCGCCACCATCAAGAAGAACTACGAGGCCCAGGTCAAGAAGGGCAAGCTCAAGCAGGACAAGTACGAGGAGCGCATGGCGCTGCTCTCCACCACGCTGAACTACGGCGACCTGAAGGACTGCGACCTGATCATCGAGGCCGTGTTCGAGGAGCTGGGCGTCAAGGAGAAGGTGTTCAAGCAGCTGGACGAAGTGGCCAAGCAGGGCGCCATCCTGGCCTCCAACACCTCCACGCTGGACGTGGACAAGATCGCCGCCTTCACCCAGCGGCCGCAGGACGTGGTCGGCATGCACTTCTTCAGCCCGGCCAACGTGATGAAGCTGCTGGAAGTGGTGCGCGGCGCCAAGACGGGCAAGGACGTGCTGGCCACCGTGATGCAGCTGGCCAAGAAGATCAAGAAGACCGCCGTCGTCTCCGGCGTGTGCGACGGCTTCATCGGCAACCGCATGATCGAGCAGTACAGCCGCCAGGCCGGCTTCCTGCTCGACGAGGGCGCCACGCCGCAGCAGGTGGACAAGGCGATCGAGAAGTTCGGCTTCGCGATGGGCCCGTTCCGCATGGGCGACCTGGCCGGCAACGACATCGGCTGGGCCATCCGCAAGCGCCGCGCGGCCGACCCGAAGTTCGCCGGCATGAAGTACAGCGCCACGGCCGACAAGCTGTGCGAGCTGGGCCGCTTCGGCCAGAAGACCGGGGCAGGGTGGTACGACTACCAGGCCGGCAAGCGCGACGCCATCCCGAGCGAGCTGGTCAACAAGATGATCGAGGAGCACCGCAAGGAACTGGGCATCACCCCGCGCAAGATCGGCGACGAGGAGATCGTGCAGCGCCTGGTATATGCCCTGGTCAACGAAGGCGCGCACATCCTGGAAGACGGCATCGCCAGCAAGTCCGGCGACATCGACATGGTGTACCTGACGGGCTACGGCTTCCCGATCCACCGCGGCGGCCCGATGCACTATGCCAGCCAGGTCGGCCTGTACAACGTGGCCGAGACGATGAAGCGCTTCGCGCGCAACCCGAACGACGACGCCGCGTTCTGGGAGCCCGCGCCGCTGATCAAGAAGATCGTCGCCGAAGGCAAGAGCTTCGCCTGACCCGACCGGACGCCGGCCCGCCGTGATCAAGCGCCTTTTCCTCGGCCTGCTGCTGGTGCTCGTGGTGCTGGCCGCGGCCGTGGCGGTGAACACCTGGCGCCACCCCTCGCGCCAGGTGGCGGTGCCGCCGGCGCCGGCGCTGCAGGTCGACGTGCAGGCGGCCGCGCAGCGGCTGGCCGGCGCCATCCGCATCCGCACGGTGTCGGCCCTGGACGACCCGGCGGCCAACGCGGGCGAGTTCGAGAAGCTGCATGCCTACCTGGCGCAGCAGTTCCCCAAGGCCCACGCCACGCTCAAGCGCGAGGCGGTGGGCCAGCAGGCGCTGCTCTACACCTGGGCCGGCACTGACCCGACCGCCAAGCCGGTGGCACTGATGGCGCACCAGGACGTGGTGCCCATCGCCCCCGGGACGGAAAAGGCGTGGAGCGTGGAGCCCTTCTCCGGCGAGATCAAGGACGGCTTCGTCTGGGGCCGCGGCACGCTGGACGACAAGGGCAACCTGATGGCCCAGCTCGAAGCCGTGGAGGCCCTGCTGGCCGCTGGCTTCCAGCCGCGCCAGACCGTGTACTTCGTGTTCGGCGCCGACGAGGAAGTGAGCGGCCTGCGCGGCGCGCTGCCGGTGGCCGAGCTGCTGAAGTCGCGCGGCGTGAAGCTCGACTGGGTGCTCGACGAAGGCCTGCTGGTGCTCGACGGCGTGCTGCCGGGCCTGGCGAAGCCGGCCGCGCTGATCGGCCTGGCCGAGAAGGGCTACGCCACCTTCTTCCTCTCGCTCGACACCGCGCCCGGCCATTCGTCGATGCCGCCGGCCAGGAGCGCCATCGGTCAGATGAGCGCCGCGCTGGCGCGGCTGGAGGCCACGCCCATGGCGGGCGGCATCCGCGGCATCGCCGCCGACATGTTCGGCACGCTGGCACCCGAGATGAGCCCCTTCAACCGCGTGATGCTGTCCAACCTGTGGCTCACCGGTCCGCTGGTGCAGTCGCAGCTCGAGAAAAGCCCCAGCAGCAACGCCATGCTGCGCACCACCACCGCGCTGACCATCGTGCGCGCCGGCAACAAGGACAACGTGCTGCCCGGCCGCGCCGAGGCGGCCGTGAACTTCCGCGTGCTGCCGGGCGACACCGTCGACGGCGTCGAGGCGCACCTGAAGAAGGCGCTCGGCAACGAGGCCATCCAGGTCAAGCGCTACCCGGGCAACTCCGAGCCCTCGCCCGTCTCGCCGACCGACAGCGCCGGCTACAGGGCCATCGAGCGCACCGTGCGCCAGGTCTTCCCCGACGCCGCCGTGGCTCCGGGCCTGATGACCGCCGCCACCGACTCGCGCCACATGACGCTGGTGAGCGACGCCGTCTACCGCTTCTCGCCGATCCGCGTGAAGGCCGAGGACCTGCCGCGCTTCCACGGCACCGACGAGCGCCTGTCCGTCGCCGGCTACGGCGACATGATCCGCTTCTACCAGCAGCTGCTGCGCGGCACCGCGCAGCCCCACTGACCCCCTTACACACTTTTCAGCAAAGGAAGACACCATGACCAGCGCCGTGATCGTTTCCACCGTCCGCACCCCGCTCGCCAAGAGCTGGAAGGGCGCCTTCAACATGACCCACGGCGCCACGCTGGGCGGCCACGCGGTGCAGCACGCCGTGCAGCGCGCCGGCATCGACGGCGCCGAGGTGGACGACGTGATCATGGGCTGCGCCACGCCCGAGGGCGCCACCGGCTCCAACATCGCCCGCCAGATCGCGCTGCGCGCCGGCCTGCCCGTCACCACCTCGGGCATGACCATCAACCGCTTCTGCTCCTCGGGCCTGCAAACCATCGCCACCGCCTCGCAGCGCGTCATCGCGGGCGAGGGCGAGGTGTACGTGGCCGGCGGCGTGGAGAGCATCTCCTGCGTGCAGAACGAGGCCAACAAGCACATGCTGGCCGATCCCTGGCTGGTCAAGCACAAGCCCGAGATCTACTGGAACATGCTGCAGACCGCCGAGCAGGTGGCCAAGCGCTACAACATCGGCCGCGACGCGATGGACGAGTACGGCGCCCGCAGCCAGCAGCGCGCCACCGCCGCGCTGGAAGCCGGCAAGTTCAAGGACGAGATCGCCCCCATCACCGTGCTGGCCGGCGTGGCCGACGGCCAGCTCGGCCTGATCACCAAGGAAGTGACGGTGGAGAACGACGAGGGCATCCGCCCCGGCACCACCAAGGAAGGCATCAGCGGCATCCGCCCGGCCATCCCTGGCGGCCTGATCTCGGCCGGCAACGCCAGCCAGTTCTCCGACGGCGGCGGCGCCTGCGTGGTGGTGCACGAGAAGTACGCCGAGCGCAAGGGCCTCAAGCCCCTGGGCCGCTTCCTCGGCTTCGCGGTGGCCGGCTGCGAGCCCGACGAAATGGGCATCGGCCCGGTGTTCGCGATCCCGAAGGTGCTGAAGAACCTGGGCCTGAAGGTCGGCGACATCGACCTGTGGGAGCTGAACGAGGCCTTCGCCGTGCAGGTGATCTACTGCCGCGACAAGCTGGGCCTGCCGGACGACCGCCTGAACGTCAACGGCGGCGCCATCGCCGTGGGCCACCCCTACGGCGTGAGCGGCCAGCGCCTCACGGGCCACGCGCTCATCGAAGGCAAGCGCCGCGGCGCCAAGAAGGTCGTGGTGACGATGTGCATCGGCGGCGGCATGGGTGCCGCCGGCGTGTTCGAAGTCCTCTGACGCGAGGCCGCTCGGCCGGGCAGGGAAGGGCGGGCACCCCATGAAGATGGACCTGGACACCCTGCGCGGCTTCTTCCACAGCGCGCCCTTCATGGTCGACCTGGGGGTGCAGGCGGTGGGCCTCGACGCGGGCCGCGTGCGCACCCGCATCGACCTGCAGCCGCGCCACCTGCAGCACACCGGCGTGGTGCATGCCGGCGTGATGGCGGCGATGGCCGACCACACCATGGGCGCGGCGGCGCAGGTCCAGGCGCCCGAGGGCTTCTGGGTGCTGACCGCCGAGTTCAAGGTGAACCTGCTGCGCGGCGCGCGCGGCGACTGGCTCGAATGCGAGGCCTGGGTGATCAAGCCCGGCCGCCAGATCAGCTTCACCGAGGCCGAGGTCCACGCCGTCACCCGCGACGGCCAGCGCGCGCTGGTCGTCAAGGCCGCCGGCACCATGGCGCTGACCCGCGCGCCTTCCAACGATTCCGCAGTACCGTCATGAGTCTTCGTCCCACCCTCGACTTCCTCCTCTACGACTGGCTCGCCGCCGAGAAGCTCGGCGAGCGCGAGCGCTTCGCCGACCATTCGCGCGAGACCTTCGATGCCGTGCTCGACACCTGCGAGCGCATCTCGCGCGAGAAGTACGCGCCCTTCAACCGCGTGGTGGACACGCAGGAGCCGCAGTTCGACGGCGAGAAGGTGATCCTGCCGCAGGCCACGCACGACGCGCACGCCGCCTTCGTCGAGAGCGGCATGATGGCCGCCGCGCAGGACTACGAGATCGGCGGCATGCAGCTGCCCTACACGCTGCAGGCCGCGGCCAATTCCTTCTTCAGCCTGGCCTCGGTGAGCATCGGCTCGAACATGCTCACCAGCGGCAACGCCAACCTGCTGATGGTGCACGGCACCGAGATGCAGAAGAAGGTCTTCGCGCTCAACGAGTTCTCGGGCCGCTGGGCCGGCACCATGTGCCTGTCGGAGCCGCAGGCCGGCTCCTCGCTGTCGGACGTGGCCACCCGCGCCGTGCCCGACGGCGCCGGTTCCGAGAGCGACCCGCTGGGCCCGCGCTACCGCCTCACCGGCAACAAGATGTGGATCTCCTCGGGCGACCACGAGCTGACCGAGAACATCGTGCACATCGTGCTGGCGAAGATCCCCGATGCCGAGGGCAGGCTGATCCCGGGCGTGAAGGGCATCTCGCTGTTCATCGTGCCCAAGAAGCTGGTCGACACCGAAGGCAACCTGACCGGCGTGCGCAACGACGTGGCGCTGGCCGGCCTGAACCACAAGCTGGGCTGGCGCGGCACCACCAACACGCTGCTGAACTTCGGCGAAGGCAAGTACCCGGTCGACGGCAAGGCGGGCGCCGTGGGCTACCTGGTCGGCAAGCCGGGGCAGGGCCTGGCCTGCATGTTCCACATGATGAACGAGGCGCGCATCGGCGTCGGCACGGCGGCGGTGATGCTGGGCCTGGCCGGCTACTACGCTTCGCTCGACTACGCCAAGAACCGGCCGCAGGGCCGCCTGCCGCTGGACAGGAAGAAGGAAGGCGGCGCCAGCGCGGCCGGCAAGGACGCCAGCCAGCCGCAGGTGCGCATCATCGAGCACGCCGACGTGCGCCGCATGCTGCTGGCGCAGAAGGCGTACTGCGAGGGCGCCCTGGCGCTGGAGCTGTACTGCGCGCGCCTGGTCGACGAGCAGAAGACCGGCACGCCCGAGGCCGCCGACGCCGCGCGCCTGCTGCTGGAGGTGCTGACGCCCATCGCCAAGAGCTTCCCCAGCGAATGGTGCCTGGAGGCCAACTCGCTGGCCATCCAGATTCACGGCGGCTACGGCTACACGCGCGACTTCCCGGTCGAGCAGTACTGGCGCGACAACCGCCTGAACATGATCCACGAGGGCACCCACGGCATCCAGGCGGCCGACCTGCTGGGCCGCAAGGTGCTGATGGAAGACGGGCGCGGCCTGAAGCTGCTGGGCGAGCGCATCGCCGCCACCGTCGATGCCGCGCTGGGCGTGGACGCGCTGGCGCCGCATGCCCGGGCGCTGGCCGCCGCGCTGCAACAGGTCGGCAAGGCGACCCAGGCCGCCTGGGCCACCGGCAACCCGGCCGAGGCGCTGGCCAACGCGGTGCCTTACATGCAGGCCTTCGGGCACACGGTCATCGCCTGGATGTGGCTCGAGGTCGCGCTGTGCGCGCTGAAATCCGACCCCGCCAAGGGGCCGGCCACGCTGGGCAGAATCGGCGCCATGACCTACTTCTTCCACTACGAGCTGCCGAAGATCGGCGCCTGGCTCGACGTCGTCGAGCGCCGCGACCCCGTGTGCGCGCAACTGCCCGAAGAGGCCTTCTGATGACGGAACCCATCCCCGTCCCCACGGCCTCCGGCAAGAAGCGCCACTGGATCGAGAACCTGACCTGGGTGCTGATCTACGGCGGCCTGCTGATCCTGGTGCTCGGCATCGCCACCGGCCGCAGCAACGAGGCCGCCGGCTGGGCGCTGGCCGTGCCGGGCGCGATCGTGGCGGCCGTGGGCGTGGCGCTGATCTACGTGCGCTCGCGCATGAAGCCCTGACGGGCTGCCATTCACTTCTTTCCTTTTTCCATCGCAGGAGACACCGATGACCCGTACCGTCCAGCAACTCTTCGACCTCACGGGCAAGGTGGCCCTGGTGACTGGCGGCTCGCGCGGCCTGGGCCTGCAGATGGCCCACGCGCTGGGCGAGGCGGGCGCCAAGATCATGCTCAGCTCGCGCAAGGCGGGCGACCTGGAGCAGGCCGCCGCCGAGCTGCAGGCCGCCGGCATCGACGCGCGCTGGATCGCCGCCGACTGCAGCAAGGAGGAAGACACCCGCCGCCTGGCCGACGAGACGCTGGAACGCCTGGGCGCGGTGGACATCCTCGTCAACAACGCCGGCGCGAGCTGGGGCGCCCCGGCCGAGGACCACCCGGTCGAGGCCTGGGACAAGGTGATGAACCTCAACGTGCGCGGCTACTTCATCCTCAGCCAGCAGATCGCGCGCGGCTACATGATCCCGAAGAAGACCGGCCGCATCATCAACATCGCCTCCATCGCCGGCCTGAACGGCAACCCGGTCGAGATGAAGACGCTGGCCTACAACACCTCCAAGACGGCGGTGATCGGCTTCACCCGCACGCTGGCGGCGGAATGGGGCCACCACGGCATCACCGTCAACGCGATCTGCCCGGGCTTCTTCCGCACCAAGATGGCCTCCGGCCTGATCGACCACCTGGGCGAGGACAAGATGAAGGCCGCGGCGCCGCTGGGCCGCCTGGGCGACGACGAGGACCTGAAGGGCCTCACGCTGCTGTATGCGAGCGATGCCGGCAAGCACATCACCGGCCAGTGGCTGGCGGTGGACGGCGGCACCAGCGTGGTCCTGGGCGCCGCATGAGCATCCCCTTCGGCGTGGCCGTTCCCTTCGTCGAGCACCTGGGCTTCACCCTGGAGCGCTTCGAGGGGGGCGAATCGGAGCTGCACTACACCCCGGCGCCGGAGCACACCAACAGCTTCGCCGTCACCCACGGCGGCGCCTGCATGACGCTGCTGGACGTGGCGATGGCCACCGCCGCGCGCAGCGTGCAGCAGGACATGGGCGTCGTCACCATCGAGATGAAGACCAGCTTCATGCTGCCGGCCAAGGGCGCGCTGGTGGGCAAGGGGCGGCTGATGCACCGCACCGCCACCATGGCCTTCACCGAGGCCACGGTCTACGATGCCCAGGGCCGCGCCTGCACCCACGCCACCGGCACCTTCAAGTACGTCAAGCGCCTGCCGGTGGCCGGCAAGACCATCCACGACCTGCAGCCGCCGGCCACCGACTGACTGACTGACACCCCCATCCTCGCGGAGACTCCCATGCCCACCAACAAGCAGATCCACCTGGCCAACCGTCCCGAGGGCGAGGCCGTCCTGAGCAACTTCAAGCTGGTGAGCGCCGAGACGCCCGCGCTGGCCGACGGCCAGGTGCTGGTGCGCCACCATTTCCTCAGCCTCGACCCATACATGCGCGGCCGCATGAACGACTCCAAGAGCTACGCCGCCAGCCAGCCGCTGGACCAGGTGTTCCAGGGCGGCACGGTGGGCGAGGTGGTCGAGAGCCGCAACCCCAAGTACGCCGTCGGCGACAAGGTGGTGGGCTTCGGCGGCTGGCAGGAGTACAGCGTGGTCGACGCCAACCAGCCCGGCATGCTGCGCAAGGTCGACACCACGCACGTGCCGCTGTCGCACTACCTGGGCGCGGTGGGCATGCCGGGCGTGACGGCCTGGTACGGCTTGGTGAAGATCATCGCGCCGAAGGAAGGCGACACGCTGGTCATCAGCGCGGCCTCGGGCGCCGTGGGCAGCGCCTTCGGCGCGCTGGCCAAGGCGCGCGGCTGCCGCGTGGTGGGCATCGCCGGCGGCCCCGACAAGTGCAAGTACGTCACCGACGAGCTGGGCTTCGACGCCTGCATCGACTACCGCCAGCACCCCGACGTCAAGAGCATGAGCGCGGCGCTCAAGGAAGCCTGCCCGAAGGGCATCGACGGCTACTTCGAGAACGTCGGCGGCTACATCCTCGACGCCGTGCTGCTGCGCCTGAACGCCTTCGCCCGCATCGCGCTGTGCGGGATGATCGCCGGCTACGACGGCCAGCCGCTGCCGCTGGCCAACCCGGCGCTGCTGCTGATCAACCGCGTCAAGCTCGAAGGCTTCATCGTCAGCGAGCACATGGAAGTCTGGCCCGAGGCGCTCAAGGAACTGGGCACGCTGGTGGGCAGCGGCAAGCTGCGCCCGCGCGAGTCGGTCGCGCAGGGCATCGAGGCGGCGCCCGAGGCCTTCCTGGGCCTGCTCAAGGGCAGGAACTTCGGCAAGCAGCTGGTCAAGCTGATCTGAGCGCCGCGGCTAGTCCTCGACCTCGGCCGCGATCCGCTCCAGCACGGCGCGCGGCTGTTCGGTGACCGGGTCGCCGTGGCTGACCACGATGCGCACCAGCCGCGGCTCCGCGGCCCAGGCGCGCAGGGCCGCCGCCACGGCGGCGTGGTCCTTCACGAACATCTTCTCGCCCAGCCAGGGCATCTGCGCCTCCTTGACGCCGAAGCCCATCAGCCGCGCCATCACCTTGGCGCCCAGCCCGTGCGGATGGCGCACGTGGGCGATGATGTCGTTGACCACCAGCGTCGTGCCGCCGGCGCGGCGCACCAGCAGCGCGGCCTCCTTGCCGTCCAGGCCCGGCACCGTCTGCAGCTCGACCGTGGGGTCGTCCAGCACGTCCTGCGTGGCGTCGACGGCGGCGGCCTCGCCGACCGCCTCGCGGGCGCCGGGCGGGCACAGCACCAGGGCGCCGGGGTAGCGCTGCTTCCACGGCCGCAGGTCCAGCCGGTGCGCGACGCCGGGCACGATCAGGAAGGCCACCGTGCCGAGGCCTTCCAGCCGCTCCATCTCGGGCTCGCGCAGCGGGATGGCGCTCCAGACCGCCAGCCGCCGGCCCTCCAGGCGCACCACCGTCATGCGGCGCGGGAAATGGCCCAGCGGCATGGCGATCTCGCCGGCGACGGTCCACAGGTCGTCGCCCAGGTCTTCCAGCGGGCCGTGCCCGCCCACCTTCCATTCGTCGTTCAGTCGGCTCATGCGGATGCTCCGGGATGCGCTCGGCGCGCAGGCCAGGGAGAATGCTCCCGGCCCGCCGCGCCGCCATGACGGCGTGCGCCGGGCGCCGGTGCAGGACGGCGCCGCCGCCGCATCGCCCAGGAGACCGCCCATGACCGCCACGCACGACGTCTTCAACCAGCCCGAGCCGCTGGTCGACTACGACCTCTTCGCCACCAACCGCGCGCTGCAGGACGCGCTGCGCTTCAACGCGCCGGCCCTGCAGCTGGCGCCGCTGCAGGCGCTGGGCCGCGAGCTGGGCAGCGCCGGGATGCAGGCCCATGCGCGCCTGGCCAACGTGCACACGCCCGAGCTGCACACGCACGACCGCTTCGGCCGCCGCATCGACGAGGTGGAGTTCCACCCCAGCTACCACGCGCTGATGAAGGCCGCGGTGGGCGCCGGGCTGCACGGCACGCCCTGGGCCGGCGAAGGCGCGTCGCCGCACGTGCAGCGCGCGGCCGGCTTCATGCTCTTCACCGAGCTGGAGCCCTCGATGCTGTGCCCGATCTCGATGACCTATGCCGTGGCGCCGGCGCTGCAGGGCAACCCGGCCATCCAGGCCGAGTGGTCGCCCAGGCTGCAGAGCCGCTGGTACGACCCGGCGCTGAAGGTCTACCGCGACAAGCCCGGCGTGACGATGGGCATGGGCATGACCGAGAAGCAGGGCGGCTCCGACGTGCGCGCCAACACGACGCAGGCCGTGCGCGACGGCAGCGACGGCTGGGGCGAGCGCTACGCCATCACCGGGCACAAGTGGTTCTTCTCGGCCCCGATGTGCGACGCCTTCCTGGTCCTCGCGCAGGCGCCGGCGGGCCTCAGCTGCTTCTTCCTGCCGCGCGTGCTGCCCGACGGAACCCGCAACGCCATCCGCATCCAGCGCCTGAAGGACAAGCTGGGCAACAAGGCCAATGCCAGCTCCGAGGTCGAGTTCCACGGCGCCACCGCCTGGCGGGTGGGCGAGGAAGGCCGCGGCGTGCCGCAGATCCTGGAGATGGGCACCATGACCCGCCTGGACTGCTCGCTGGGCACCAGCGGCCTGATGCGCCAGGCCGTGGCGCTGGCCCTGAACCACACCCGCCAGCGCAGCGCCTTCGGCAAGCCGCTGATCGAGCAGCCGCTGATGCGCAACGTGCTGGCCGATCTGGCGCTGGAGAGCGAGGCCGCCACCGCGCTGGCGATCCGCCTGGCGCGCGCCTTCGACCGCCAGGACGACGCGCACGAGCGGCTGATGGCGCGCCTGCTCACGCCGGTGGCCAAGTTCTGGATCTGCAAGCGCGGCAGCCACCTGGCGCAGGAGGCGATGGAATGCCTGGGCGGCAACGGCTACGTGGAGGAGGGCGGCCAGGGCGTGATGGCGCGCATCTACCGCGAGATGCCGCTGAACTCCATCTGGGAAGGCGCCGGCAACATCATGGCGATCGACCTGCTGCGCGCGCTGCGCAAGGGCGACGCGGCCGCCGCGCTGGCGCAGGAACTGGCCCCGGCGCGCGGCGTGCACGCCGCGCTCGACCGCCTGGTCGCCGCCCTGCCGGCGCGCGTCGAGGCCATGGCCACCGAGGTCGAGGCGCGCCGCCTGGCACAGGACGTGGCGCTGGCCGTGCAGGCCGCGCTGCTGGTGCAGACGGCGCCCGAGGCGGTGCACGCCGCCTTCGCCGCCTCGCGCCTGGGCGGGGACTGGGGCCACGCCTTCGGCACCCTGGGCGCGGGCGTCGATGCGGGCGCGATCATCGAGCGCGCCATGCCGACGGCGTAGGAAGGCGCCGCGTCCTGGCGCGCCCGGAAGGGCTCGCCCGTGACGAGTCCGGCGGCATCGCCGGCCGCATGGGCCGTGCGGCCCGGCCGCGCTTTCGGTGGCACGCAATGTGGACGGCCGGCCACATCCTTGATGCGCGCCGGCCTTCCGGTCCAGCATCGGTGCTCCGATGCCTGAAGGAGACACGCCGATGCCCGAACCGAGACCTGCCGCCGAACTGGCCGCCGAGGCGGCCCATCCGTACCCGAACGACAGCCCTGCCTACCGCCAGGCGCGCACGGCCCTGCTGGCGGAGGAGATCGAGTTGCGGCGCCACATCGAGCGCGTGGCCGCGATGCGCCGCGCGCTGCCGCCGGGCGGCGCGCCCGGCCAGGACTACCGCTTCCTCGACGAACAGGGCCACAACCTCGGGCTGGCCGACCTGTTCGGCCGCCACGGCACGCTCGTCACCTATTTCTGGATGTACGGCCCGCAGCGCGACCGGCCGTGCCCCATGTGCACGGCCTTCCTGGGCGCCCTGGACGTCCCCGTGCGCGACATCACGCAGAAGGTGGCCTTCGCGGTGCTGGGCCGCTCGCCGGTGTCGCGGCAGCTGGCCTTCGCGCGCGAGCGCGGCTGGCGCCACCTGCGCTTCTTCCAGACCGTGGGCGACGAATACGCGCGCGACTACCGCGGCCTGGCCCCCGACGGCAGCGAATGGCCGGCCCTGGACGTGTGGACCCGGGATGGGCAGGGCCAGGTGCGGCATTTCTGGGGTGCCGAGCTCGGCGGCACCCAGGACCCGGGCCAGGACCCGCGCGGCGCGCCCGACCCGACGCCGCTGTGGAACATCCTCGACCTCACGCCGGCCGGCCGGGGCACCGACTGGTACCCGTCGCTGGAATACGGCGAGGCGCACGCCGGCGCCTGCCGCTGATCGCGCCGCGACGCGCGCCGGCCCGTTCGACAAGCGGCCGGCCAGCAGGTAGGGTGCGGGCTTCGCACCGCCCCCGCCCCACGAGCCTTCCATGCCCGACCTGATCCTCCACCACTACGCCAGTTCGCCCTTTTCCGAGAAGGCCCGCCTGCTGCTGGGGCACAAGAAGCTGGCCTGGAAGTCGGTCATCGTCCCGCCGGTCATGCCCAAGCCCGACCTGGTGGCGCTCACCGGCGGCTACCGGCGCGCGCCGGTGCTGCAGGTCGGCGCCGACATCTACTGCGACACCGCGCTCATCGCCGACGTGCTGGAGCACCTGCAGCCCGCGCCGCCGCTGTATCCCGAACCGGAGAAGGGCCTCTCGCGCATCCTCGCCCAGTGGGCCGACAGCCAGCTCTTCTGGGCCGCCATGGGCTACAGCCTGCAGCCCAGGGGCGCAGCGGAGGTCTTCGCCGACGCGCCGCCCGAGGCGGCCAGGGCCTTCGCCGGGGACCGCAGCCGGATGAGCGCCGGCAACATGGCCCGCCTGCGCCCGGGAGACGCCGCCGCGGCCTACAAGTCCTACCTGCGGCGGCTGTCCGACATGCTCGACGACAAGCCCTTCCTGCTCGGCGAAGTGCCCTGCATCGCCGACTTCTCGGCCTACCACGGGCTCTGGTACACCAGCCGCGTCCATGCGGTGAAGGGCATCCTCCAGCTCACGCCCGCGGTGCTGGACTGGATGGACCGCATCAAGGCCATCGGCCACGGCAGCTTCGAGAAGGTCGCGCCGGCCGACGCCATCGCCGCCGCCCGGGCCGCCATGCCGCACACGCTGCTGGCCGACAGCACCTTCCAGGACGAGCACGGCATCCCGCTGGGCAGCGCCGTCACCGTGCGCGCCGAGAGCTTCGGCCTGGAGGAGACCGCCGGCACGCTGGTCGCCGCCACGCGCACCCACTACACGCTGGCGCGCGAGAGCGATGCCGTGGGCACGGTGCACGTGCACTTCCCGCGCATCGGCTACGTGCTGAAGCAGGCCGAGGGCTGAAGCCGCCGCCCACGGCCCCGAGGCGGCGCGTCCGGTCCGATCCATCATGAAGCGCATCGACGCCCGCAGGAGGCAGCTGCTGCAGATCGCGGGTGCCGCGCCGCTGCTGTCCGGCGGCGGCGCCTCGCTGCTCTCGCCGCGGCGCGCGCTGGCCGCGGCGTCCGGCGCCGCCGCGCGCGTGCGCCCCGGCGATCCGCTCTGGCCCACCGAGGAAAGTTGGCAGGCGCTGAGCCGTGAACTGGCCGCGCCGCTCGTCAAGGTGCAGTCCCCCTTCGACGCCTGCCGCGCCGCGCCGGCCGGCGCCGACTGCGAGCGCCTGTTCAAGGCGATCGCGAACCCGTACTTCATCGGCGACGACGTCGCCCTGACCCAGACGCTCGGCTGGGTCGATGCCTGGACCTGCATGCCCAGCGCCTACGCCGTCGCGGCGCGCCGCACCGGCGACGTGGTTGCCGCCGTCAACTTCGCGCGCGAGCACCGGCTGAGGCTGGTGGTCAAGGGCGGCGGCCACAGCTACCAGGGCACCTCGAACGCGCCCGACTCGCTGCTGGTGTGGACGCGCCCGATGCACGCCGTCACCCTGCACGACGCCTTCGTCGCCGAGGGCTGCGCCGGCCAGGCGGCGCCGCAGCGGGCCGTCACGGTCGAGGCTGGCGCGATGTGGTCGCAGGTGTACGACGCCGTCACCACGCAGGCCGGCGGCTACGTGCAGGGCGGCGGCTGCATGACGGTGGGCGTGGCCGGGCTGGTGCAGAGCGGCGGCTTCGGCAGCTTCTCCAAGCGCTACGGGCTGGCGTCGGGCAGCCTGCTGCAGGCCGAGGTGGTCACGGCCGACGGCCAGGTGCGCATCGCCAATGCCTGCAGCCACCCGGAGCTGTTCTGGGGCCTCAAGGGCGGAGGCGGCGGCAGCCTGGGCATCGTCACCCGCCTCACGCTGCGCGTGCACGAGCTGCCCGAGCGCTTCGGCGCCGTCAACCTCACGGTCAAGGCCACCTCGCCGGCCGCGTACCGGCGCCTGGTCGGCCGGGTGCTCGACTTCTGCAGCCAGGCGCTCATCGGCCCGCACTGGGGCGAGCAGATCCGCTTCCGGCGCGACAACGTGGTCAAGGTGTCGATGGTGTTCCAGGGCCTCACGCGCGGCGAGGCGGCAGCCGTCTGGCAGCCCTTGCGCGATGCGCTGGCGCGCGAGCCGGGCGACTTCGAGGTCGGCTTCGCGCCGCTGGCGGTCGTCTCGACCTCGGCGCGCGACTTCTGGGCGCCGACGCTGGTCAAGCGGGCGCTGGGCTTCATCGGCCGGGACGACCGGCCCGGCGCGCCGGAGACCAACGTGTTCTGGCCCGGCGACCAGGCGCAGGCCGGGCAGGTGCTGCACGGCTACGAGTCCGCCTGGCTGCCGGCCGCGCTGCTGCAGCCGGCCCGGCGCGAGGCCCTGGGCGACGCGCTGTTCGCGGCCACGCGCCACTGGCCCGTGTCGCTGCACTTCAACAAGGGGCTGGCCGGCGCCCCGGCCGAGGCCATCGCCACCGCGCGCGACACGGCCATGAACCCGGCCGTGCTCGACGCCTTCGCGCTCGCCATCCTCGGCACCCAGGGGTCGCCCGGCTATCCCGGCGTGGCGGGGCACGAGCCGGACGCGGCGCTGGCGCGCCAGCAGGCGCAGGCCATCGGCCGCGCCATGGCCGAGCTGCGCAGGCTGGTGCCCGACGCGGGCGCCTACGTGTCGGAAAGCAACTACTTCCAGGCCGACTGGCAGCGCGCGTTCTGGGGCGCGAACTACCCGCGCCTGATGGCGGCCAAGCGCCGCTACGACCCCGACGGCCTGTTCTTCGTCCACCACGGCGTGGGCAGCGAGGCGTGGAGCGACGATGGCTTCACGCCGCGCTAGCCGCCGTGGGCCCGCGCCGGCCGTCGCACGCAGGACAGGCGATCGGGTGCCGATGCGGGTTCAATACCCGACCTGCAGGAACCCATCGACACACAAGGACCGCATCACATGATTCAGGATTTCACAGGCAAGACCGCCGTGCTCACCGGCGCCGGCTCCGGCTTCGGCCTCGAATGCGCGCGCATCGGCGCCGCACGCGGCATGAACCTCGTGCTGGTCGACGTGCAGCAGGACGCCCTGGACAAGGCCGAGGCCGAGATGAAGGCCGCCGGCGTGGCGGTGATGTCGCGCAAGGTCGACGTCTCCGACGCCGGGCAGATGGAGGCGCTGGCCGCCGCCGTGAAGGAACGCTTCGGCGCGCCGCACTTCGTCTTCAACAACGCCGGCGTGGGTGCCGGCGGCCTGGTGTGGGAGAACACCGTGGCCGACTGGAACTGGGTGCTGGGCGTCGACCTGTGGGGCGTCATCCACGGCGTGCGCCTGTTCGTGCCGATGATGCTGGAGGCCGCCGCCAAGGACCCGTCGTACCGCGGCCACGTGACCAACACCGCCAGCATGGCCGGCCTGCTGACGCCGCCCAACATGGGCATCTACAACGCCGCCAAGGCGGCCGTCGTCAGCCTGACCGAGACCATGTACCAGGACCTGAAGCTGGTCACCGACCAGGTCGGCGCCAGCCTGCTGTGCCCGTACTTCGTGCCCACCGGCATCACCCACAGCGAGCGCAACCGCCCCGGCGGCGCGCCCGGCCAGGGCCAGCTCACCAAGAGCCAGCTGATCGGCCAGGCCATGACCGAGAAGGCCGTCACCAGCGGCAAGGTCACGGCGGCTGAGGTGGCGCACAAGGTGTTCCAGGCCATCAGCGACAACCAGTTCTACGTGTTCAGCCACGACAGCCCGAAGGCGCTGGGCAACATCACCAGCCGCATGGAGAACATCGTCGCCATGCGCAACCCGGCCGACCCCTTCCTGGCGCAGCCGGAGGTGGGCGCGAAGCTGCGCGAGCAGCTGCGCGCGATCTGAAAGGACGGGGCGGGCGGCCATGGCCACGCTGCGCCAGGAGTTCGTCGTCGACGCCGCCCCCGCGCTGGTGTGGGACGCGCTGCGCGACTTCGGCGCGGTGCACACGCGCCTCGCGCCGGGCTTCGTGCGCGACTGCATGCTGGAGCAGGGCGGCGAGGTGCGCCGCATCGTCTTCGCCAACGGCTACGAGGCGAGCGAGCGGCTGGTCGGCATCGACGAGCAGGCGCGGCGGCTGGCCTACACGGTGGTGGGCGGCCGGGCCGAGCACCACCATGCCAGCGCGCAGGTGCTGGCCGAGCCCGGCGGCCGCTCGCGCTTCGTGTGGATCACCGACGTGCTGCCGCACGAGGCGGCCGGCCCGATCGGCGCCATGATGGCCCTGGGCGCGCAGGCCATGGGCAAGGCGCTCGCGGCGCTGGGGCCGGCGGTGCGCCAGGCCTGACGGCACGGCGGCATCGCGCCGCGGCGGCCCGCGGCGCCGGTGCGGCAACGCGGGCGCGCCCTGCAGGCATTCCGGATCGCCGATAGCATCCTGCCTTCCCGACCCGTGGCCCGGGCGCCGCCTGCACCGGCTGCGCGCCGCGGCGCCGCGCACCGAAAGGCCCCGTGACCCCCGTTTCCCCTCCGGCCCGGACCACCAGGCGTCCGCTGGTCATCGCCTCGGTCATGGCTTCCATGGCCATGGTGGCCATCGAGGCCACCATCGTCTCGACCGTCATGCCGCAGATCGCCTCCGAGCTGGGCGGCCTGCAGCTGTACAGCTGGGTCTTCGCCTCGTTCCTGCTCGCGCAGACGGCGATGACCGTGGTGTTCGGCAAGCTGGCGGACGTCTATGGACGAAGGCCGGTGATGTTCGCCGGCATCGCCATCTTCCTGCTGGGCTCGCTGCTGGCAGGCTGGTCGTGGTCGATGCCGGCCATGATCTGCTTCCGGCTGGTCCAGGGTGTCGGTGCCGGCGCGATCCAGCCGGTGGCACTCACCATCGTGGCCGACCTGTACCCGGCGCGCGAGCGCGGCAAGGTGCAGGGCTGGCTGGCCAGCGTGTGGGCGGTGTCCGCCGTGCTCGGGCCGCTGGTCGGCGCGCTCATCGTGCAGAAGCTGTCGTGGGCGTGGATCTTCTGGATCAACGTGCCGATCGGCCTGGCCGCCGCCGCGGGGTTCCGGGCCTTCCTGCACGAGGCGCCGGCCACGCGGCGCGCCTCGATCGACATCGCTGGTGCCGCGCTGTTCACCGTCGGCGTCGCCGCGCTGATGGTCGCGCTGACCGAGTCCGGCCTGGGCAACGCCGGCCACGCCGCCGCCTGGGGCGCGCTGTTCGCCGTGGCGCTGGCGCTGTTCGTGCGGCAGGAGCGGCGCGCGGCCGATCCGATGGTGTCGTTCCGGCTCTGGGGCGCCCGCATCGTTGCCACCATCAACGGCACCGCGCTGCTGGCCGGCATGGTGCTGATCGGCCTGACCACCTTCCTGCCGATGTTCGTGCAGGTGGTGCTGGGCCGCTCGTCGGTCACCGCCGGGCTGACGCTGACCATGGTGATGCTCGGCTGGCCCATCGGGGCCACGCTCACCTCGCGCATCTTCCCGCGCGTGGGGCTGTGGCGCACGCTGATGGCCGGCGCCGTCCTGATCCCGCTGGGCGCCTCGGTGTTCGTGCTGCTCGGCGCGGGCAGCACGCCGCTGCTGCCGGGGATCGGCTCCTTCACCATCGGGCTGGGCATGGGGCTGCTGAGCCTGAGCTCGCTGATCCTGATCCAGGAGTCGGTCGCGCCCGCGCAGCGCGGCAGCGCCACGGCCTCCAACGTCTTCTCGCGCAACCTCGGCAGCGCGCTGGGGGCGGCCTTCTTCGGCGCGGTCTTCAACGCCGTCCTGACCCACGGCCACGGCGGCCTGCTGTTCACCGACGAGCAGCTGCGCCAGCTGCTGCAGGGCAGCGCCTCGGCCGTGCCGGGCGACGCGGCACTGATGGCGGCCCTCGGCCATTCGCTGCACGTCACCTTCATCATGATGCTGGCCGTCGGCCTGGCCTGTCTGGCGCTCGCGCTGTGGCTGCCGCGCAAGGGCGTGGAGCGGCATGGCGGGGTCGAGGGCCGGGTCGCGCCGGACTAGCCCGGCCGCACTGCCGGCGGCGCCAGCTCGGTGAACTGGCCGTTCCAGTAGGGGTAGTGGGGGTAGGGCGGCGTGACGGCGCTGGCCGCGTCCAGGCGGGCCATCTGCGCCGGCGTGAGCTGCCAGCCGACGGCGCCCAGGTTGTGGCGCAGCTGCGCCTCGTCGCGCGCGCCGATCAGCACGCTGCTCACGGTGGGCCGCTGCAGCAGCCAGTTCAGCGCGATCTGCGGCACGCTGCGGCCGGTTTCTTCCGCGACCGCGTCGAGCGCGTCGACCACGCGGTACAGGCGCTCTTCCTCCACCGGCGGCGCGAAGCCCGCGGTGTCGTGCAGCCGGCTGCCGGCCGGCAGCGGCTGGCCGCGCCGGATCTTGCCGGTCAGGCGGCCCCAGCCCAGCGGGCTCCACACCAGCGCGCCCAGGCCCTGGTCCAGGCCCAGCGGCATCAGGTCCCACTCGTAGTCGCGCCCAACGAGCGAGTAGTACGTCTGGTTCGCGACGAAGCGCTCGGTGCCCAGCCGGTCGGCCGCGACCAGCGCTTTCATCAGCTGCCAGCCGGCGAAGTTGGAGGCGCCGATGGCCCGCACCTTGCCCGCGCGCACCAGGTCGTCGAGGGTGCGCAGCATCTGCTCCACCGGCGTGGCGGCATCGAAGGCGTGCAGCTGCAGGATGTCGATGTGGTCTGTCTTCAGCCGCCGCAGCGCCGCCTCCGTCGCCTCGACGAGGTGGTGGCGCGACCAGCCGGCGTCGTTGGGCCCGTCGCCCGTGCGCAGCGTCAGCTTGGTGGAAATGATCGCGCGGTGGCGCCGGCCGGCCAGCGCGGCGCCGAGGATCTCTTCCGACGCGCCGTCGGAGTAGACGTCCGCGGTGTCGAAGAGGGTCACGCCGTGCTCCAGGCAGAGGTCGATCATCCGCCGCGCTTCGTCCAGGCCGGCGTTTCCCCAGGCGCTGAAGAGCGGTCCGCGCCCGCCGAAGGTGCCGGCGCCGAAGCCCAGCACCGGCACGCGGAAGCCGGAGCGGCCGAGCAGTCGATGTTCCATGTGTCGATTCCTATGAGTGAGACAGAGGTTTCAGGCGCCCAGCGCCTCGCAGCGCACCGGCCGCTGGCGCCGCTCCAGCACCTGGCTGCCGAGCGCCAGCACCAGCCCGGCCAGCGTCAGCGCCGCGGCGGCCAGGCCCAGGTTCATCAGGCCCGGCCGGCCCGGCTGGTGAGCGATGACCGTGCCGCCCACCCACGCGCCCAGCGCGTTGCCGAGGTTGAAGGCGGCGATGTTCAGGCTGGAGGCCAGGTTCTGCCCGGCGCCGGCGGCCTGTTCGAGCACGCGCATCTGCAGCGGCGCCACGGTGGCGAAGGCCGCCACCCCGAGCACGGCGATGAAGGCCACGGCCAGGGCGGCATGCGGCATCGCCCAACGGGCTGCGGCCAGCACCAGCGCCAGGGCGAGCAGGGTGCCGACGGCGGCGCGCATCGCGCCGCGGTCCGCGAGCCGGCCGCCCAGCAGGTTGCCCACCGCCAGCCCGCCGCCGAAGAGCAGCAGCACCGGCGAGACCGCCGCCTCGGGCAGGCCGCTCACCCGCGTCAGCAGCGGCTGCACGTAGGTGTAGAAGGCGAACACGCCGGCGAAGCCCAGCACTGTCATCGCCAGCCCCAGCCAGACCTGCGGGCGGCGCAGCACGGCCAGTTCCTCGCGCAGCGGCGCGGGCTCGGCGCGGCCGCCGTCGCGCGGCACGAAGCGCCACAGCACCGCCAGCGCCGCGACGCCGACCAGGGTGACCGCCCAGAAGGCCACGCGCCAGCCGAAGTGCAGGCCGATCCACGCGCCCGCCGGCACGCCCAGCAGCGTGGCCGCCGTCAGCCCGGTGAACATCAGCGCGATGGCCGAGGCGCGCCGCTCCGGCGGCACCAGGCCGGTCGCCACCACCGAGCCGACGCCGAAGAAGGTGCCGTGCGCCAGCGAGGTGAGCACGCGGGCGGCCATCAGCGCGCCGTAGTCCGGCGCCAGCGCGCAGGCCAGGTTGCCGAGCGTGAAGACGGCCATCAGCGCCAGCAGCACCGTCTTGCGCGGCAGGCGGCGCGTGGCCAGGGTCAGCAGCGGCGCGCCGACGGCCACGCCGATGGCGTAGCCCGAGATCAGCAGGCCGGCCGCGGGGATGGAGACGTGGAGGTCCGCCGAGACCTGCAGCAGCAGGCCCATGATGACGAACTCGGTGGTGCCGATGCCGAAGGCGCCGGCGGTGAGGGCGAGAAGTGCGATGGGCATGATGGCTCGTACTGTGTAGGGCGCCGGCTTCGATGACTAGAATGCCGATCCGACCAGAAGTTGTGAGTTGAATTCACAGAAAAAGAGGACACTCGTGCCGCGCATCGAGGTCAACCGCTCCGGCGAGATGGAAGCCTTCGTCCAGGTGGTGGACCGGGGCGGCTTCTCGGCCGCCGCACGCGTGCTGGGCATGACGCCCTCGGCCATCAGCAAGCTGGTCGCCCGGCTGGAGGCGCGCCTGGCGGTGCAGCTGGTGCACCGCTCCACCCGCAAGCTGCAGCTCACCGCCGAGGGCCGCCACTTCTACGAGCGCAGCGTGCGCGTGCTGGCCGACATGGACGAGGCCGAGCGCTGCGCCGCCGGTGCTGCGCCGCGTGGGCGGGTGAGCATCAGCGTCAGCGTGCCCTTCGGCCAGCACGTGCTGCTGCCGCTGGTGCCGCGGCTGCTGGCCGCCCACCCCGAGCTGACGCTGGACCTGAGCCTGACCGACCGCGTGGTGGACCTGATGGACGAGCGCGCCGACATCGCCATCCGCTGGGGCCAACTGGCCGATTCGGAGCTGGTGGCGCGCCCGCTGGGCCACACCGAGCAGGTGATCGTCGGCTCGCCCGGCTACCTGGCCCGCCACGGCACGCCGCGCACGCCCGAGGACCTGCTGCGTCACAACCGCCTGGGCAACACCTACCGGCGCAACGTGCCGGACTGGCCGCTGCGGGTGGACGGGCGCATCGTCGAGGTGCCCATTGCCGGCAGCGTGCGCGCCTCCGACGGCTCGGCCCTGCGCACGCTGCTGCTGCACGGCGTGGGCCTGGCGCGCATGTCGGTCTACCACGTGCAGCCCGACATCGATGCGGGCCGGCTGGTGGCGGTGATGGAGGACTTCAACCCGCGCGAGCTGGAGCCCATTCATGCGGTCTACCTGGGCCGGGCGGGCCGCCTGCCGGCCCGGGTGCGGGCGGTGCTGGACTTCCTCGCGGCCGAGGTGCGGCTGGGCGCGCGGCCGGCGCAGAATCGGCCCTCGTCATCCACGGAACCGACCCCTTTCTTCGAGTGATGCAGCGACCGATGCAACAGGACGACGGCACCTGGACGGTCTTCCCGACCGCCATCGGCGCGGTCGGCCTGGCCTGGAACGAGGCCGGGCTGGCCGGCGCCCAGTTGCCCGAGTCGGACGAGGCGGCCACGCGCGCCCGGATGGCGCGCCGCTTCCCGGGGTGGCCGGAGATCGCGCCCGCCCGCTGCGCCGGCGAGGCGGCCCGGGCCATCGAAGGCATCGCCGCGCTGATGGCCGGCGATCCGCGCGACCTGCTGGAGATCCCCCTGGACCTGCGCGGCGTGCCCGAGTTCAACCAGCGCGTCTATGCCCTGGCCCGCCGCATCCTGCCCGGCCAGACGCGCACCTACGGCGAACTGGCGTTGCAGCTGGGCGACAAGGGACTGGCCCGCGCAGTGGGGCAGGCGCTGGGCCACAACCCCTTTGCGCCGGTGGTGCCGTGCCACCGCATCCTCGGTGCGTCGGGCTGGACCGGTGGCTTCTCGGCCCACGGCGGCGCGCTCACCAAGATGCGCATGCTGGCCATCGAGGGGGCGTGCCCGGGCGGCACGCAGTCCCTGTTCCCGTACTGACGCGCCGGCCCGCCGTGCCATGGCGATGGCGTGACGACGCTGTTGCATCCAGGATGCGGCCGGCCTCGTCCGGACCCGCGTTGCGCACAAATTGGAAACTTTCGTGTGCAAAACGATGCCGAATCGCTCAATAATGCCGTTACAAGTGGCACGCATTGTCACGAGACGCTTATTTCTGGTTTCTGCATGGACAGCTCTTCCACGGTCCCCCCGGACAGTGCCGCCGCGGCGATCGAATCGGCGGCGCAATTGGCATCGGCCGCGCTGCAGCTGCTGTCGATGCTCGACGTCGTGCGGCAGTGGTCGCTCGAGGACGCGGACCACCTGTCGGACCTGGCGGAGCAGGCGGACCAGCTGTCGGTCTTCGCCGCGGCGCAGAGCCCGCACCCCTCGGCCGAGCAGGCCAAGCGCATCGCCCGGGTGCTCGACGCCGGGAGCTGGCGGGCGCACCGCCTGCTGCAGGCCGTGCCGGCCCAGTCCCGGGACAAGAACAACAGCGTCTTCGCGGTCGAGTCGGCGCTGAAGCGCCTGGGCGATGCGCTGGAGCGGCTGCGCCGCGCGCTCGGCCTGGCGCCGGCCGACGAGGGCGGCGCCGGCTGAAGGAGGGCGCGACCCGCGCCGCGGCGCAGGGATATCGGCACCGCCGCCGGAGCCGATCCGCCGCCGCGCGGACAATGCCCCGATGCCTTCTTCGTCATCGCCGCGCTTCCTCGGGGTTGCGCTGGTGCTGGGCCTGCTCTCGGCCATCGGTCCCTTCGCCATCGACATGTACCTGCCGGCCCTGCCGGCCATCGGCCAGCAGCTGGATGCGGACATCGGCACCGTCCAGCTCAGCCTCACCGCCTTCTTCCTCTCCATCGGCGCCGGCCAGCTGCTCTATGGCCCGGTGTCGGACATGGTGGGCCGCAAGCCACCGCTGTTCGCGGGGCTGCTGCTCTTCTGCGCGGCCAGCGTCGGCTGCGCGCTGGCCGGCGACATCCGGACGCTGATCGCGCTGCGCTTCGTGCAGGGGCTGGGCGCCGCCGCCGGCATGGCCATCCCGCGCGCGGTGGTGCGCGACCTGCACACCGGCACCGACGCGGCGCGGCTGATGTCGCTGCTGATGCTGGTGTTCAGCGTCTCGCCCATCCTGGCGCCGCTGGCCGGCAGCGGGGTGATCGCGCTGGCCGGCTGGCGCGCGGTGTTCTGGGCGGTGGCCCTGGCGGCGCTGGCCGGCGTGGCGCTGGCGGCGGTGTTCCTGCGCGAGACGCGGCCGCCGGAGGCGCGCGTCGAAAGCGGCCTGCGCAGCGCATTGGCCGGCTACACGCTGCTGCTGCGCGACCGGCACTACCTGGGCGTGGTGTTCATCGGTGCCTTCGCCATGGGCGGCTTCTTCGTCTACCTGGCCAGTTCGTCCTTCGTGATGATCGGCCACTGGGGCCTCACGCCGACGCAGTACAGCCTGGCCTTCGGCCTCAACGCGGCGGCCTTCATCGGCACGTCGCAGTTCACCGGCCGGCTGGGCGACCGCTTCGGGCTGGTGCCGATGGTCAAGGGCGCGGCCAGCGCCTGCGGCGCGGTGATGGCGCTGCTGCTGGGGTACTTCCTCGCCGGCGGCGACAGCCTGCCGGTGCTCATCGGCCTGTACTTCGCCGCCAGCGCGCTCATGGGGCTGGTCATCCCGACCACCGCCGTGCTGGCGCTGGAGGCGCACGGCGCCATCGCCGGCACGGCGTCGGCGCTGATGGGCACGCTGCAGATGCTCACCGGCGCGGCGGCGATGGCCGCCGTCGGCGCGTTCTCGGACGGCCGGCCGCTGCCCATGGTGCTGGGCATGGCGACGGGCGCGTTCCTGTCGGTGGCCTTCGCCTGGGGCACCCTCCGCGGGCCCCGGCTGCAGGCGAAGCCATGCTGAGGACCGCGTCCGACGCCGGCACCGTCGCCGCAGCCGCGGCTCACCCGGCCGCCGCCGACGGCCTGCCGCCGGCCGAGCGCCGGCGGGCGATGGCCGTGCTGATCCTCGGCATCGCGCTGGCGGTGCTCGACGGCACCATCATGAACCTGGCGCTGCCGGGCATCGCCACCGAGCTGAAGGCCACGCCGGCGGAGGCCATCTGGGTGGTCAACGCCTACCAGATCGCCACGCTGGTGCTGCTGCTGCCGCTGGCCACGCTGGGCGACCTGGTGGGCTACCGGCGCGTGTACCTGTCGGGCATGGCGCTGTTCGCGCTGGCCTCGCTGGGCGCCATGCTGGCGCCGACGCTGGAGCTGCTGATCGCGGCCCGCGCGGTGCAGGGGATGGCGGCGGCCGGCGTCATGAGCGTCAACGCGGCGCTGGTGCGGTTGATCTACCCGCGCAGCCAGATCGGGCGCGGCGTGGCCATCAACTCGATGACGGTGGCGGCGTCCTCCGTGGCCGGGCCGTCGGTGGCGGCGGCCGTCCTCTCCGTCGCATCGTGGCCCTGGCTGTTCGCCCTGAACCTGCCGCTGGCGGCGGTGGTGCTGGCGCTGGGGCGCACGGCGCTGCCGCGCAATGCGCAGGCCGCCACGGCCGGCGCGCGCATCGACCCGCTGGACGTGCTGCTCAACGCGCTGATGTTCGCGCTGGTCTTTGTCGGCGCCGACCGGCTGGGCGTGCGCGAGGGCCGCGCGGCCGGCTTCCCCTTCGACGCCGTGCTGCTGCTGGCGGCCGGCATCGCGGTGGGCGTGGTCTACCTGCGCCGGCAGCGCGGCCGGGTCGCACCGCTGTTCCCCGTGGACCTGCTGCGCATCCCGGTGTTCGCGCTGTCGATGGGCACCTCGGTGGGCGCCTTCTGCGCACAGATGCTGGCCTACATCGCGCTGCCCTTCCTGCTGCTCGACGCCTGGGGCCGCAGCCACCTGGAGGCGGGGCTGCTGATCACGGCCTGGCCGCTGGCCATCGTGGCGATGGCGCCGCTGGCGGGCCGGCTGATCGGGCGCGTGCCCGACGGGCTGCTGGGCGGCATCGGCCTGGGCCTGCTGGCGCTCGGCCTGGCGCTGCTGGCGGCGCTGCCGCACGACCCGCCGGACCTCGCCATCGTGTGGCGCATGGTGCTGTGCGGGCTGGGCTTCGGGCTGTTCCAGTCGCCCAACAACCACACCATCGTGACCTCGCCGCCGCCGCACCGCAGCGGCGCCGCCAGCGGCATGCTGGGCACCGCGCGGCTGACGGGCCAGACGCTGGGCGCGGTGCTGCTGGCGATCATCTTCAGCGCCTGGAACCCGCACGACGGGCACGGGCCCGCCGTCGCGCTGGCCCTGGCGGCCGCCTGTGCCGCGGTGGCCGGCGTGTGCAGCACCCTGAGGCTGCGCGCCGCGCCGGCGCACTGAGGAAGCCCGACGAGGCGGTGGGGCCGGGCCGACGTCCGCGCGGCCCGGTGCGTTCAGGCGATGCGCTGCGGCCGCATGCCGGCCGCGATGCGGTCGAGGGCTTCCTCCGCCTCGGCCAGCCGGCGCACCACGGCGCGGCCGGCCGCCACGGCTTCGGCGTGGCTGCGCAGCGGGCGGGCGGACGATTCGATGCGGTGGTACAGCGGCACGTCCTGGCCGGCGCTGTCGTCCGCCGCCTGGAGCACCACCCAGTGGAAGCACGCCTCGCCGCGCTGCTCGATGGTGATGGCCATGTTCCTGAGACTCGGCATGTCTGCTCCTGCGAGATGCACTGACCGCAAGACGATCAGCCCGCGGCGAATGTGAACACGCGCGGCCGCCGCGGGGGCAACAAACTGTTGGGGCAGGACGAGGCCGCGGTCAGCCGGTACGCCCGGCCGCGCCGGCGGGCAGGGTGCCCGCGCCGCTCACCAGGTTGAACAGCGGCGTCGCCATCAGCGTGCTGAACACCGCCATCAGCACCAGGATGGCGAACAGGCCCGGCTCGATCACGCCGGCCTGCAGGCCGATGTTGATGATGATCAGCTCCATCAGCCCGCGCGCGTTCATCAGCGCGCCGATGGCCATGGCATCGCGGTTGCTCTCGCCGGTCAGGCGCGCCGCGGCCCAGCAGGCCAGGCCCTTGCCGGCGAAGGAGGCCAGCAGGATCGCCGCCGCCGCCATCAGCAGGGCCGGCTGCATCATCATGTCCATCCGCGTGTTCAGGCCCGAGTAGGTGAAGAACATCGGCAGCAGGAACACCACCACGAACGGTTGCAATTGCGCACGCACTTTTGCGGCGAAGTCGCGTTCGCGCGGCAGGCAGGCGCCCAGCACGAAGCCGCCGAACACGGCGTGGATGCCGATGGCGTCCATGGCCCAGGCGCCCAGGCAGAACAGCGCCAGCACCACGGCCAGCATGCCGGCCGTGAGCGGTTCGCCCGGACGCGCGTGTTCGGCCAGCCGGGCCAGCAGCCGGCGGCCGGCCAGCAGCATGAACAGCACGTAGGCCGCGCCGCCGCCGATGGCGAGCCAGGCGCCGGTCCAGGTGCCGCCGAAGCTGGCCAGCACCACGGCCAGGATGCACCAGGCGGCCGCGTCGTCCACCGCGCCGGCCGTCAGCGCCAGCGTGCCGAGCGAGGTGCCGGCGATGCCGCGCTCGTGGATGATGCGCGCCAGCATGGGGAAGGCGGTGATCGCGATGGCCGCGCCGAGGAACAGCGAAGCCTCGAAGGGCCGCGTCCTGGCCGAGAACAGGCCCGGCACCTCGTGCAGCCAGGGCACCAGCAGGAAGGCCAGCGCGAAGGGCACCGCGATGCCGGCGACCGACACCGACGCCGCGCTGCGCGCGCGGTGGCGGAAGTGAGCCGCGTTGAACTCGGTGCCGACGAGGAACATGTACATGCCCACGCCGAGCTGCCCGCACACGTACAGCATGCCCAGCGTCGGCTTGGGGAACAGGGCCTGCTGCACCTCGGGCAGCAGCAGGCCGAACAGCGACGGGCCGAGCGCCACGCCGGCGATCATCTCGCCCACCACCTGCGGCTGGCCCACGCGCTGCGCCAGGCGCCCGACGGCCCGGCAGGCCAGCAGGATCACGGCGGCCTGCAGGAAGAAGTAGACCGACAGCTGGCTGATGGGCATGGCGGCGTTTCGCGGAAGCGGAAACCGGCCATTATGGGCGCGCGGCCCGGGGCCTCACACCAGCCGGCGGATCGCCTTGTGGCGCCACACCAGGCGGTAGTAGGCCGCCTGCAGCGCGAAGATGGCGAGGAAGGCCGCCGGGTAGGCGTACCACACGCCTTCCAGCCCGATGCGCCGGCTCATGAACCAGGCCACCGGCACCTCGACGAAGGCCAGGCAGAAGATCGAGATCAGCGTGGGCACGAGCACCGAGCCGCTGGCGCGCATGATGCCGGCCAGGGCCGAGCCCATGCCGAAGATCACCGTGCTCCACAGCATCACGTGCAGCAGCGTCTGCGCCACCTCGATCACCTCGGGCCGGGTGATGAACAGGCCCATCAGCGGCCGCGAGAACAGGTAGCCCAGCAGCACCAGCGCGCCAGTGAGCAGCAGGTTCATCAGCAGCGCGGTGCGCGCGATGGCGCCGAGCCGGTCGGCGTGGCCGGCGCCGATGGCCTGCGCGCCGAGGATCGAGGCGGTGATGGCGATGGAGATGGCCGGGAACTGCACGTAGGCCACCACCTGGTTGACGGCGCCGTAGGCCGCGGTGGCGTCGGAGCCGAAGCCGTTGACCAGCGCCAGCAGCGCGATCTCGGCGAGCGACACGACGATCATCTGCACCCCGGTGGGCACGCCCAGCCGCAGCACTGCCTTGAGCAGCGCCGGGCGGATGCGGATCTCCTTGACAAAGGCGGCGTCCGGCGCCAGCGGGCTCTTCTTGTGCCGCAGGTACCAGCCCAGCCACAGCGTCGCGACGACGAAGGCCACCACCGAGGCGCAGGCGCCGCTGGCCACGCCCATCTGCGGCAGCCCGCCCCAGCCGCGGATCAGCGCCGGCGTGAGCACCAGGCCGACGGTGGTGGAGATCATCAGCGTGAGCATCGGCGCGATGGTGTCGCCCACGCCGCGCAGCATGGCGGTGGACAGCAGGAACACGAACAGGCCCGGCATCGCCACCAGCATGATGCGGGCGTAGCGGGTCGCGTCCGGCAGGATGTCGGGCGGCGTGCCCAGCGCCTTGAGCAGCGGCGCCGTGAAGGCGCCGCCGAACACGGCCACCAGCACGCCGAACACCAGCACCACCGCCAGCGCCGTGCCGGCGATGGCGCGCGCCTTGGCCACGTCGCGCGCGCCCCAGGCCTGGCCGATCAGCACCGACGCGCCGCCGCCCAGGCCGATGATGAAGGCGATGAAGAAGAACAGCAGCGGGAAGAAGCCCGAGACCGCGGCCAGCGCCTTCACGCCGATCATCTGGCCCAGGTAGATGTTGTTCAGCGTGCCCGACAGCGACTGCAGGATGTTGGAGGCGAGCATCGGCACCAGGAAGACCAGGAAGGTCTTCCACAGCGGCCGGCTGCCGGCGATGGCCAGGGCGCGGGCGCCGCCGGGCGCGGCGGCGGGGGGCGACCCTGCGCCGGTAGAGGAGGGTGGGTTCACGGGTGCGATGCGCGACGGCGGTGCGGCGCCGTCGTCGTCCTGCGGTGGGGTGGTGGTGTTCTTGTCGTGCGGGGTGTTCAGGCCGGCGTCTTGACCGGCCCTTCGCCCCAGCCGGGCGCGGCGAGCTTCTGCACGTAGGCGGCGAGGTCGGCAGGCCAGTCGCTCACGATGCTGTCGAAGCGGCCCTTCTCGCCGGCGAAGAGGGCGCGGGCGGCCTCCTCGAAGCCGGGCGGCTCGCCGGCCATGCCCGTGACGACGGTCATGAAGCGGTAGGCGGCCTCGCGCGCGGCGCGCACGGTGTCGCGCTCGGCGTAGTTGCGGCGCGCCTCGTCGACCAGCCGCCGCAGCGCGACGGAGGCGCCGCCGGGCTGGTGGCTCAGCCAGTCCCAGTGGCGCGGCAGCAGCGTCACCTCGCGCGCCACCACGCCGAGCCGCGGCCGGCCCACGCCGCGCGGCGCTTCCTCCTGGGGCGCCGCCGCGCGCGGGGCGTCCGCGCGCAGGTCCAGCTCGATGCGGTCGCCGGTGCGGTCGTCGAAGACGAACACGCTGTCGGCATCCGGCCGCTGGCGCACGCGCTCCAGCACTTCGGCGGCCGGCCCGGAGGCGATGCGCTCCGAGCGGAGGAAGGCGGTCAGCGAGGAAGAAGGAGGAAGAGGCGTTTCGGAAGACATGTTCTGATAATACCCGGGCTAAATAAGAAACTCAATACACCCGGATGAAAACATGAGTTTCTTCGAGCCATATCGCGAGCCGGCACCCGTCCTACGGCCGCCGTCAGCTATGGATTCCATAGCGTGTTCTGTCCGGCTCCCTGCTTTTGGGCAGAATCGGGCGCCATGAAACAACTCCGCGGCCTGATGGTGTGCGAAGGCTGCGATGCGGTCTACCGGCGTCCGGCCCTGCGTGGCCGCGAGGTCGCCCGCTGCGTGCGGTGCGGGGCCGAACTGGCCCGCCATCACGGCATGCAGCAGCAGCGCATTCTGCCCCTCGCGGTCGCGAGCCTGATTCTCTTCGCGATCGCCAACCTGTTCCCGATCGTGGAAATCGAACTGCGCGGGCTGCACAGCCAGACCACGCTGGTGGGCGCGGTGGTGGCGCTGGCCGGCGAGGGCATGTCGCTGGTGGCGATGCTGGTGCTGGCCACGACGCTGCTGTTCCCGCTGGCGCAGCTGCTCATCCTGTGCTGGGTGCTGGTGCCGCTGGCCTACGGGCGGCGCGCGCGGGGCTTCGTGCGGCTGGTCGGCCTGCTGCAGTCGCTGCGGCCCTGGGGCATGGTGGAGGTCTTCCTGCTCGGCGTGCTGGTGGCGACGATCAAGCTCTCGGGCATGGCGACGGTGATCGCCGGGCCGGCGCTGTGGGCCTTCGTGGCGCTGACGGTGCTGCTCACCGTGGTGATCTCCTTCGATCCGCGCGGGCTGTGGGACATGGCCTTCCCGGCCGCGCCGGCGGAGCCGGCGTGAGCGCCGCAGTGCGAAGCACGGAGGTCCTCCCATGAGCGCCATGCGGGCCGCGGCCATCGCGTCATCCCTCGCCGCGCGCGCGACGCCGCACCTGCCGGTGCAGGCCGGGGAGGGCGACGTCCTCACGGCGGCGCAGGCCGGGGTCATCGAGTGCCACCGCTGCGGCGCGGTGTGGCAGGACGCCCCCGACGGCGCCGCCTGCGGCCGCTGCGGCGCGACGCTGCACCGGCGCAAGCACCACAGCATCGCGCTGACCTGGGCGCTGCTGGCGGCGGCCGCCATTATGTACCTGCCGGCCAACCTGCTGCCGGTGATGATCACGCGCAGCCTGTTCGGCACGCAGCAGGACACCATTCTCTCGGGCGTCATCTATTTCTGGGTGTCGGGCTCGTACGGGCTGGCGGCGCTGATCTTCACGGCCAGCTTCCTGGTGCCGCTGTTCAAGCTGTCGGCACTGTTCCTGCTGGTGGTGCTGGCGCAGCGGCGCAGCACGTGGCGCCAGCGCGAACGGGCGCGGCTGTATCAGCTGCTGGAGCTGATCGGCCGCTGGTCCATGCTGGACGTGTTCGTGGTGGCGCTGCTGGCCGGCCTGGTGCGCATGCAGGGCCTGGCGGAAATCACGGCCGGCGTCGGCATCGCCGCCTTCGGCGCGGTGGTGGTGCTGACGATGCTGGCTTCGCTGAGCTTCGACCCTCGGCTGACCTGGGACACCGGTCCCGATGCAACAAGGACGACGACGACGCAATGAACGACGACGACAAGGACGCGGGCGGCGCCACGCCGGCGCCGGCCGAGCCCCCCTTGCCCCGGCCCGCCACGCCCGAGGTGGTGCGGCGGCGCGACTGGCTGCCCTCGCTGATCTGGCTCATCCCCATCGTGGCGGCCCTGGTGGGCATCACGCTGGTGGTCAAGATTCTCTGGAACCGCGGGCCCGAGATCATCCTGAGCTTCAACACCGCCGAAGGCCTGGAAGCCGGCAAGACCGCCGTGAAGTTCAAGGACGTGCAGATCGGCACCGTGCAGGGCATCCGCCTGGCGCGCGACCGCTCGCACGTGCGGGTGACGGTGCAGCTGAACAAGGATGCGACGGAAGGCTTCACCGCCAGGGACGCACGCTACTGGGTGGTGCGCCCGCGGCTGGACACCTCCGGCATCTCCGGCCTGGGCACATTGCTGTCGGGCGCCTACATCGGCGCCGACGCCGGCACCGCGGACGAGCGCAGCGACGAGTTCACCGGGCTGGAGGCGCCGCCCATCGTCACGCGCGACCTGAGCGGGCGCCAGTACACGCTGCGCGCGCGCGACATCGGCTCGCTGGACATCGGCTCGCCGGTGTACTTCCGGCGCATCAAGGTCGGCCAGATCGCCTCGTACGAGCTGGACGGCGACGGCCGCGGCGTGACACTGCGTGTCTTCGTCAACGCGCCCTACGACAAGTTCGTCGGCGTCAACACGCGCTTCTGGCACGCCAGCGGGCTGGACGTGCAGCTCGGCGCCTCGGGCGTGACGCTGCGCACGCAGTCGCTGGCGACCATCCTGCTGGGCGGCGTCGCCTTCGCCGCGCCCGAGGACGCGGGCGGCCCGGCCGCGCCCGAGAACGCCACCTTCGCGCTGGCCGGCGACGAATCGGCGGCGATGAAGGAGCCCGACGGCCCCTCGCAGACGCTGCTGATGTACTTCAACCAGTCGGTGCGCGGCCTGTCGCCCGGCGCGCCGGTGGACTTCCGCGGCGTGGTGATCGGCGAGGTCAAGTCGATCGGGGTGCAGTTCGACCGCGACGAGCGGCAGTTCCTGATGCCGGTGCTGGTCACCGTGTACCCGGACCGCCTGCGCCGCGCCAGCGTGGTGCAGGGCAGCGCGCCGGCGGAGTCGAAGTACACGCAGGAGGAGCGCCTGCGCTTCCTGATCAACCGCGGCCTGCGTGCGCAACTGCGCACCGGCAACCTGCTGACCGGCCAGGTCTACGTGGCGCTGGACTTCTTCCCCAAGGAGAAGCCGGTCAAGGTCGACACGGCGCAGAACCCGATCGAGCTGCCGACGGTGCAGAACAGCCTGGACGAGATCCAGTCGCAGGTGCAGGAGATCGCGGCCAAGATCAACAAGATCCCCTTCGAGGAGATCTCGGCCGACCTGCGCCGGACGCTCAAGACGCTGGACAAGACCCTGTCCACCGCCGAGACGACCGTGGCGCGCATCGACAACGACGTGACGCCGGAGCTGGCCGCCGCGATGAAGGATGCGCGCCGCACCATCAACAGCGCCGACCGCACGCTGGCCGAGGACTCGCCGCTGCAGCAGGACCTGCGCCAGACGCTGCAGGAACTCTCGCGCGCCGCGGGCTCGATCCGCGTGCTGACCGACTACCTCGAACGCCATCCGGAGTCGCTGCTGCGCGGCAAGCCGGACGACAGGAAGCCATGAAGCCCTTTTCCTCCCTCGCCATCGCCCTGGCCGCCGGCCTGCTGGCGGCCTGCGCCAGCCCGGTGACACGCTACTACTCGCTGGCCGAGCCGGTGGCGGCGGCGCCGGCGCGCACCGCGCCGCCGCTGGTCATCGAGCTGGCGCCGCTGGCGCTGCCCGAGCGCCTGGCGCGCCCGCAGATGGTGGTGCGCCAGCCCGGCGATGCCAGCGCGCAGGTGGAGGTGCTCGAACAGCACCGCTGGTCGTCCTCCTTCGAGAGCGAGCTGCGCGATGCGCTGGCCGCCGGCGTCGCCGCGCGCCTGGGCGCCGTCGATGCCACCAAGGGCGGCCGTGCCGGCGGCCCGCCGTCCTGGCGCATCGCGGTGCAGCTGCGCCAGTTCGACGCGGTGGAAGGCAGCCGGGTCGACGCCGCGCTGAGCTGGACCCTGCGCCGCGCGGACGCCCCGCAGGCCGCCGCCTGCCAATGGTCGGCCAGCGAGCCCGTGGGCGCCGGCATCGACGCGCTGGCGCAGGGCGCGCGGCGCCTGACGGCCCGCGCCGCCGATGCCATCGCCAGCAACCTGGCTGCCGTCGCCGCCGCGCCGTCCGCGCCGGCGGTGGACTGCGCCGGCCTGCGCTGACGCGCCCCTTTCCTGCCGAGGACACCTGTAATTGACGACGAGTGCCAGCGCATTCGCGGAACTGGGCCTGCCGGCCCACGCCACCGAGCGCGAGGTGAGGGCCGCCTGGCGGCGCCTCGTCTCGCAGTGGCACCCCGACCGCAACCCCAGCGCCGAGGCGGTGCTGCGCATGCAGCGCATCAACCGGGCCTTCGGCGCGATCCGCGACGCGGGCTTCACCGATCCGGTGGACTGGCAGCCTTTCCCGGACTCCTCGGCAACGCCGAGGCCTTCAGCGCAGGCGCATGCCTCGGCGCGCCACGGCGCAGCCGAGCCGCCGCCGCGGCCCGAAGCGGCGGCCGATGAGCCCGGGGGCGCGCGCCGCCGCCCCATCGCCCGGCGCGTGCGGCTGAGCCTGGAGGAAGCCGCCGCCGGCTGCATCAAGGTGCTGCGCGGCAAGGTGTCCGAGACCTGTGGCGACTGCGTCGGCGCCGGCCACGAGGTGCTGGACGGGCGCTGCACCCACTGCCTGGGCCTCGGCCGCCAGGTGCGGCGCAACTTCTTCGGCTGGCCCGGCGAGAGCGTGCCCTGCGAGGCCTGCGGCGGCAGCGGCCGGGCGCGGCGCGCATGCCCCGCCTGCAACGGCCGCGGCAGCGTGTCGCGCAGCTACCAGGTCAAGGTGCGCATCCCGGCCGGCGTGCGGCCCGGCGACCGGCTGCACGTGCCGGCCCGGCGCGGCGGCACCCAGGGTCCGCCCGCCGACCTGGACATCCGGGTGGAGTGGCTGCCGCATCCCTTCTTCGAGCTGGACGCCGACGGCACCCTGCGCTGCGAGGTGCCGGTGGACGGCTTCGCCTGGATCGCCCAGCGCGAGGTGACGGTGCCGACCCTGGCCGGGCCGCGGCCGCTGGCGCTGCGCCAGGACCGGCTGCGCTACGTCCTGCCCGGGCAGGGCTTTCCTCCCCGGGGCAAGGCCGCCGGCCCGCGGCCCGACCAGGTGCTGGTCGTGCGGCCGGTGTTCCCGGACAACCCGAGCGCCGACCAGCGGGTGCTGCTGGCGCAGCTGATGGCCACCGCCGCCGCCGAGCCCCCACCGCCGCTGCGCGCCTGGCGCAGCGCGATGGACGCCTGGGAGCGCGGGCGGCCCGGCACCGGCACCTGATCAGCGTCGGCGGCCGGTCATCGCAGCGCCGGCGGGTTGTCGCGCCAGCGGCGCGGCAGCAGGTCGTACAGCGGCGTCGGGTCGCGCTGCATCACCGCGGCACCGGGTGCGGCGCTGTCCGGGCGCGGCCAGGCGCCGGCCAGGTCCAGGGCCGCGAGCTCGCGCATCCAGACCAGGTCGACCTGCCCGTCCGGCCCGAGCCGGGAGGTGATGAGCGCCAGCATGCGCCGGGCCTCGGGATTGCCGGCCTGCGCCGCCAGCTGGTACAGGCGCACCGCCTCGGTGAAGTTGGCCGGCACGCCGTCGCCGCGGTGGAAGCGGCGCGCCGCGGTCAGCCACTGGTCGCCGGCGGCCGGGCCGCGGGCGCGCGGCCGCGGCGCCGGGGCCAGGCGCTCCTGCAGCAGCTGCGCGTTGGCCGCGGCGGCGGGCGAGCGGGCCGCGGCGGACTCGAAGCTCCGCGCCGCCTCGCCGATGTGCTCCTGCGCCAGCTGCTCCAGGCCCCGTTCCAGCCGGGCGGCGGTGTTGCCGCCGCGGGCGGCGCGCTCCAGCAGCTCGTCCTGCCGCGAGGCCTGGCGGCGGGCGCCGGGCGCGGTGTGCGGCGCCTGCGAGGGCGGCGCCAGGCGCGTGCCCAGCAGCCATTCGAGGTACTGGGCCCGCGGCGCGTCCACGGCGCGCAGGGCGGCGATCCAGCGCCGCGCGGCCTCCGGCTCGGGCGGGCCGTCGCAGCCGTCGATGGCGCACCAGGCCAGGCCGGCGGCGGCCATCGGCTCGCCCAGGGCGTGCGCCAGCGCGAGCCAGCGGCGCGCCTCGCCCGGCGTGGCGGCCGGCGCGATGCCGTTGAGGTGCAGCAGGGCGAGCTGCCAGGCGGCCTCCCGCGCGGCGGCGCCGCTGCCGGCGGCGGCACGGCGCAGGCGCTGCAGTTCGGCCGCCAGCGCCGGGTCGGCAGCCGGCGGCAGGCGCGGCGAGGCGCGCTCCAGCGGCGCCGGGTCGAAACCGGGCGCGACGACGGGCTGGGCGCGCGCGCCGGCCGGCGGCGTGCACAGCGCCCATGCCAGGGCCAGGCCCAGGGGGGCGAGCAGGGGCGGGCGCCAGCACCGGGGCAGGGCGGCGGCGGCCATGGCGCGCTCGCTGCTCACTGCGCGCGGGCCGCGGCGGCCTGCGGACGCGGCGCCACCGTCCACTGCACGCTGCCGCGGGCGAAGGCGTCGGTGCCCAGCGCCTGGGCGAAGGCCGCATCGACGGCTTCCATGCCGCGCAGGCCGGCGATCGGCGCCAGCGCCGGGCCGCGCAGCGACGGCGGCAGGCGGGCCAACAGGCTGTCGTCGGTGGCGTAGCACACCACGCCCTGGTGGCCGGGGCCGCCGCCGTCGAGCACGAAGGCGGGCGAGGGGCTCATCCAGTCCGGCAGGCGCGCGGCCAGGCCGGCCGGGACGCTGTTCTCGCGGTTGACGTCGTTGGGCGTCAGGCGCATGACGATGCCGCGCTCCTCCCACATGTAGCAGTACAGGTACGAGGCGCGCGAGACGGTGGCCGACAGGAAGATCTGCTCGCCGGGCTCGAAGGCCTCGCGCCCCGTCATGACGTTCTCGATCTGGAGGTTGATGCGGCGCGGCTGCGGCGGGCCGTCCAGCGGCGCCACCGGCTGCGCGGCGGCGACTTCCGCAGGCGGTGGCGCGGGCAGCGGGCTGGCGCTGTTGGGCGTCCAGCCGATGCGGGCCAGCCGCCCCTGCGCGTCCAGGCCGACGAAGCCGCCCAGCGCCTTCTCGTAGGTCGGGAAGTCCAGCACGCCGCTGGCGGGCAGGCCGCGGTCGGTCTGGAAGCGGCCCAGCGCCTCGCGCAGCTCCGGCGACTGCGGTGGCAGCGGAGCGCTGTGCGGCGGCAGGTAGCCCTGGGTAGCCAGCGACTGCTGCACCAGCGCAGCGCGCGTGCCGGCGGCGCCTTCCTCGTACCAGTCGCGCATGGTGCGCTGGAACTCGGGGTGCGCCTGGTCCAGCGTGAGGCACTGCCAGTAGGGCACCCGCGCCCACTTGCCGACCAGCTCGATGGTGGCCAGCTCGACCAGCGTACGCATGGCGGCGCCGGCGCCCTGGGTGTAGTCGCGCCCGATGGTGAACTGCACGCCGTAGGAGCCGATGCGCCCGGCCAGGTCGAGCCCTTCGCCGCCGGTGCCGATGATGACCTCGTTGGCCGAGTCCAGGCCGGGGATCAGCGTGCGCGTGCGGAAGTCGCCCAGGTGCAACTCCAGCCCGACCAGCGCCGCGTTGCGGTTGCGGCTGTAGCCGGTTTCCAGCCGCGAGGCCGAGGTGCCGAAGTCGGCCCGGTTGCTGAGGATGTTCTGGTCGAGGTAGGAGACCGCGCCCGAGAAGTACAGGCCGGGCCGCTGCAGCTGCAGCTGGTTGTTGTTCAGCAGGATGGTGGTGAGCGTCTGCACCGTGTCCTGGCGCGCCAGCTCGACCTCGTAGTCGACGTAGCGGAAGGCATTGCTGGTGCGCGACATCTGCGACAGGGCCGTGATGATCATGTCCTTGGTCGCGACGGGAATCTTGCCCGAGTAGTCCGGGATCTGCTTGCTGGTGATCAGCGTGGTCGGCAGCTCGGCGGCGCGCAGCATGCGGTCCATGCAGGCCAGCGACTCGGAGAAGCTGGAGACCGAGCGCACCGGGCGGTTGGTGGGCCGGTCCTCGACGTGCGCGCGGGCCTGGAAGGCGGCGTCGCGGCGGGCGTCCATGGGCAGGGCGCAGCCGGCGAGCAAGGCGGCGGCGGCCAGGCCCAGCAGGGCCAGGCGTCCCGGGCTGCCGGCCCGGGGCTGTGCGGTGTTCTTCATGGCGGACTCCCTCCGATGGCGCTGGCGGTGCTCCCAGGCCGGCTACTTGCAGACGTTGACCACGTCGCCGCGCAGCACCACGACCTGGTCCTGGCCCTTGGGGCCGTACTGGTTGAATCCGCTGCCGGAGGGGGCGGCGGCGCTGCCGAGGTCCTGGATGCAGGTCTTCCTCATGCCTTCGCCGGCGGCCTGGGTCACCAGGTCCTTGTCGGTGCGGATGCCGGCCGGGTTGCCCATGGCCTTGGACTCGAAGCGCGCGACGCGGGCGCGCAGCCAGCTGGGCATGCCGTCGGTGAGCACGGCATCGGTGGAGCGCGGGGCGGCGCCGCCGGGCAGCATGCCGACGCTCTGCTTCTGGGTCAGCACCACCGGGTCCTCGCCCGGGGCGGCCCAGGCGAGGGCGGGCGCGGCCAGGGCCAGCCAGATGACGGCGGGAAGGCGGGACGACGGTCTCATGGCGGACTCCTCGGAGACGGGGAAGGGGGCTCCGCCCTCGCGCACGCGGAAGCCGGAGCGGACTTGCGCGGCGAGGGCGCGCGGCGCGCCTCCCTCGCCCGGCGGGCGCTCAATCGCGGCCGTGGTGCTCGGCGCGGCGCTCGTACACGCCCGTGCAGGTGACGCAGGCGTTGTTGGAGGCGATGTTCTGCACCGCCAGCGACTTCGCGCCGTTGGCCAGGTTGGTGACCGTGGCGCCGTCGGCCAGGGTGATCTGGTACGAATGCCCGGTGACCGACACGTCGCCGAAGTTCGACGACACGTTCTGGCTGGCGATCGCGTCCTTGCCCTTCGCCTCGTTCTTGAACTGGCTGCCCTTGGCGGCCACCACCTGCAGCGAGTGGCCGGAGATCTGGACCGGGCCGGCATTGCTCGCCAGGTTCTGCGCGGCGAAGTTGTCTTCGTTGGCCTGGTTCGCCACCGTGGTGTTCTTCAGCACGGCGACCTGCGTCGACGTGCCGTCGATGACGATGCCGTTGGACGGCCCGGTGGCGAAGGCGGTTCCGGAAGCCAGCACTGCTGCGATGACAAGAAGCTTCTTCATGATCGTTCCCTCAAAGGAAAGGTTGGATGAAGACGGCCGGATTGCATGGGTTCGCCCCCGCCGCCGGTGCTGCAGAGACCGTCCCTGCCGCACTGGAACCGAGTCTGCAAAGGGGGCCCCGCAGCGGAAATGCCCCGGCTGGGGCAGTCCCTGGGTATGACCGATGGACTACCCCCGGCAGGTCAGCCACCCCCATCAACGATTGATTTACAGAGAGAGGTGGCAGGGGTAGAAAAAAGGACTCGTCAAGGAAGTAGTTGGCGAAACGTGGGAGTTACAAAGTGAAAGTGCTGCGAACAACCGAAAAACAGGCCGGCACTGCGTGGAGTCGGCAGCCCGGCGGCTGCCACAGAGGAGACCGGAGTGGACGCATGGGCTCAGCAGGACACCGCAGCCATCCTTTGCCGCGGACCCGGGTTGGAGGAGCGCGCGCGCGACGCGGAACGCGCATGGACGGCCTTCGCGCCGACGTGGCCCGGCCACCTGGCGGGCCAGCCCGCCCGGCCGGTGCGGGTGGTCGTCGTCGATGACGACCCCGGCGCGCGCCGGCTCATCGCGCAGTCGCTGCTGCGCGACGAGCGCGTGTCGCTGGAAGGGCAGGCCGGCAGCCTGGCCGAGGGCCGGCGCCTGCTGGCGGGGCGCGCCTTCGACGTCGCGCTGATCGACCTGCGCCTGGGCGACGGCTGCGGGCTGGAGCTGGTCGAGGCGATGCAGCGCAGCCGCAGCCATGCCGAGTGCATCGTCGTCTCCGCGCTGGAGGACGAGCACCGGGTGCTGCGCGCCTTCGAGCTCGGCGCCACCGGCTACCTGCTCAAGCATTGCTGGTTCCAGGACTACGCGCGGGCGGTGCTGGAGGTGGCCAACGGCGGCGCCGCCATCACGCCCAGCCTGGCGCGGCGGCTGCTGGCGCGGCTGCCCCAGGCGGTGCCGCGCGGCGCCGCCGCGGCGCCGGCCGGCGCGTCGGGCGGCCTGTCCTCGCGCGAATGCGAGATCCTGCGGCTGGTGGCGGCCGGCCACGTCAACGACGAGGTCGCGCAGCAGCTCGACATCAGCGCGCAGACGGTGCACTCGCACCTCAAGAGCATCTATCGCAAGCTGCGGGTGCACACGCGGGCCCAGGCCGTCGGCCTGGCCGGCCAGCGCGGGCTGCTCTGAGGCGCGCCATGTCCCCCTCGGCGAAGCGGCGGTGCCGCATGGCCGCCTGCGTGGTGTTTGCGGCAGCGGCTGTCGCCGCCGGCCTGCACGCGTACCGCGGCCGGCGGCCGGCGGGCCGCGGCGAATCCGCCCTGCACCGGCTGGCCGCCGACCTGCACGACGGCGTCGGCGCGCGGCTCAACACCCTGCTGGCGGCGCTCGACCCGGGCGATCCCGCGCAGCGGCCGATGTGCCTGGCGCTGCACGACTGCCTGCTCGAACTGCAGATGGCGGTCGACGACATCGACGTCTTCGAGGGCGATGCCGTGCCGCAGCGGCTGGGGCGCCTGCGCCACCGCATGCAGCCGGCGCTGGACCGGCTGGGCATCCGGCTCGACTGGAGCGTTTCCGCCGACGGGCTGGGCGTGGACGGCGAACGGGCCCGGGAGGTGGGCCGCATCGCGCAGGAGGCGCTGTCCAACGTGCTACGGCATGCGCAGGCCTCGCGCGTGGCCTTCCGCTGGGGTGTCGACGCGCGCGGCCGCCCCACGCTGCAGGTGGTGGACGACGGCATCGGCCTGGCGGCCGCCGGCGGCGCGGCGCAGGGGCACGGCCTGGGCGGCATGGGCCGGCGGGCGCGGCGCATCGGCGGCGAACTGCAGGTGCTGCCGCTGCCGCCCCGGGGCACGGCCGTCCTCTTCAGGCTGCCGGCGGCTCCCTGACCCTATGGCAAACTCCCGCGCTTTTCCCAGGGAAGCCCTGTCTCGAGAAGCATGCAGAAGATCATTCGCCAGATCGCCGCCGAACTGAAGGTGGGCGAGCACCAGGTGCAGGCCGCGACCGACCTGCTGGACGGCGGCGCCACGGTGCCCTTCATCGCCCGCTACCGCAAGGAGGCCACCGGCGGCCTGGACGATGCGCAGTTGCGCGAGCTGGAGGTGCGGCTGGTCTACCTGCGCGAGCTGGAAGAGCGGCGCGTGGCCGTGCTGAAAGCCATCGACGAGCAGGGCAAGCTGACGGACGCGCTGCGCGTCGCCATCGCCACGGCGCCGACCAAGCAGGAGCTGGAAGACATCTACCTGCCCTTCAAGCAGAAGCGCCGCACCAAGGGCCAGATCGCCCGCGAGTTCGGCATCGAGCCGCTGGCGGACAAGCTGCTGGCCGACCCGACGCTGGACCCGGCGGTGGAGGCGCAGGCCTTCCTGAAGCCCGCCACCACGCTCGACGACGGCAAGCCGGGCCCGGACTTCTCCACCGTGCCGGCCGTGCTCGACGGCGTGCGCGACATCCTCTCCGAGCGCTGGGCGGAGGACGCGGCGCTGGTGCAGTCGCTGCGCGAATGGCTGTGGGCCGAGGGGCTGCTCAAGTCCTCGCTGGTGGCCGGCAAGAACGAGAACGACCCCGAGGTCGCCAAGTTCCGCGACTACTTCGACTACGACGAGCCGATCGGCCGCGTGCCCTCGCACCGCGCGCTGGCGGTGTTCCGCGGGCGGCAGCTGGAAGTGCTCGACGCCAAGCTGGTGCTGCCGGTCGAGCCCGAGCCCGGCAAGCCCAGCATCGCCGAAGGCCGCATCGCGCTGCACCTGGGCTGGAGCCACCAGGGCCGCCAGGCCGACGACCTGATCCGCAAGTGCGTGGCCTGGACCTGGCGCGTCAAGCTCAGCCTGTCGAGCGAGCGCGACCTGTTCACCCGGCTGCGCGAGGAGGCCGAGAAGGTCGCCATCAAGGTCTTCGCCGACAACCTGCGCGACCTGCTGCTGGCCGCGCCCGCCGGCGAGCGCGTGGTGATGGGCCTGGACCCCGGCATCCGCACCGGCGTGAAGGTGGCCGTGGTGGATCGCACCGGCAAGCTGGTCGACACCGCCACCGTCTACCCGCACGAGCCGCGCAAGGACTGGGAAGGCTCGCTGCACACCCTGGGCAAGCTCGCCGCCAAGCACGGCGTGAACCTCATCGCCATCGGCAACGGCACCGCCAGCCGCGAGACCGACAAGCTGGCAGCCGACCTGATCAAGCTGCTGGCCAGGATGCAGGCCCAGGCCGGGCAAGCCGCCCTGCCTATCGAGAAGGTGGTGGTCAGCGAGGCCGGCGCCTCGGTCTACAGCGCCAGCGAGTACGCCAGCCAGGAGATGCCCGACGTGGACGTGAGCCTGCGCGGCGCCGCCAGCATCGCGCGCCGCGTGCAGGACCCGCTGGCCGAGCTGGTGAAGATCGACCCCAAGAGCATCGGCGTCGGCCAGTACCAGCACGACGTCAACCAGAGCGAGCTGGCGCGCACCCTGGGCGCGGTGGTGGAGGACTGCGTGAACGCCGTCGGCGTGGACCTGAACACCGCCAGCGTGCCGCTGCTCAGCCGCGTCTCGGGCCTCACGCCCAGCGTCGCCAAGGCCGTGGTGCGCTGGCGCGAGGCCAACGGCGCCTTCGCCACCCGCCGCCAGCTGATGGATGTGACGGGCTTCGGCCCCAAGGCCTTCGAGCAGAGCGCCGGCTTCCTGCGCATCCGCGGCGGCGCCGATCCGCTGGACATGACCGGCGTGCACCCCGAGACCTACCCGTTGGTCGAGAAGATCATCGAGAAGACCGGCAAGCCGGTGGCCGAGCTGATGGGCCGCGCCGAGATGCTCAAGACGCTCAAGCCCGAGCTCTTCGCCAACGAGCGCTTCGGCGTCATCACCGTCAAGGACATTCTGGGCGAGCTGGAGAAGCCCGGGCGCGACCCGCGACCCGACTTCAAGGTGGCGCGCTTCAACGAGGGCGTGGAGGACATCGCCGACCTGAAGGAGGGCATGGTGCTCGAGGGCACGGTGAGCAACGTGGCCCAGTTCGGCGCCTTCGTCGACCTGGGCGTGCACCAGGACGGACTGGTGCACGTGAGCCAGCTGTCCCACAAGTTCGTCAACGACGCGCGCGAGATCGTCAAGACCGGCGACATCGTGAAGGTCAAGGTGATGGAGGTGGACGTGGTGCGCAAGCGCATCGGCCTGACCATGAAGCTGGACACGCCCACCGGCGCCCGGCGCGACGGCCCGCGCGAGAACCGCTTCGAGGGCGCGGGGCGGGGGCAGGGCGGCCGGCGCGACAGCGCACCACAGCCCGGAGGCCAGATGGCGGCCGCCTTCGCCAAGCTGCAGGGTTCGCGTCGCTGAAATCTTCTCACATCGAGAATCATGAAACCGCTAAGCGATTGATTTGAAAAGAATTTCTTCGATAAAATCTTATCGAAAATCTTTTCAGATCAATGCCAGCCCCCGCCGCCTCCAACCCCGACACGCTGCGCCAGCACCTGGCGCGGCAGCCGGCGGCGAGCGCAGCCGATCTGGCTTCGGCGCTCGGCGTCAGCGTTCCCACTGTCCATCGCCTGCTGGCCAGGCTCCCCGCCGGGGAGTTGCTGAGCGCCGGCAAGGCCCGCCGTGCCCGCTACGCGCTGGCGCGCCCGCTGCGCGGCGGCCCGGCGGTGCTGCCCGTCCATGCGGTGGACGCGGCGGGCCGCCTCCATGCCTTGGGCCCGCTTGCCCTGACCCGTCCGGAAGGCAGCCTGATGGACCTGGCCGGCACCGCCTGGCCGGTGCCCGAGGAGGCGCGTGATGGCTGGTGGCCCGGCCTGCCGTATCCGCTGCACCAGATGCGTCCGCAGGGCTACATGGGACGCCAGTTCGCGCAGGCCGAGCACCGGCGCCTGCAGGTCCCCGCCGACCTGGCGCAGTGGAGCGACGACGACGCACTCTTCGCGATCAGCCAGGCGGGCAGCGACCTGAGCGGCGACCTGATCGTCGGCGACGCGGCCTGCGAGCTGTGGCTGGCCGAACGCGCCTCGGGCATCGAGCCGACACCCGAGGCGCGGACGGTCGGCCACTATGTCGAGCAGGCGACCCTCGCCGTCGCGACGGGTGTCGCAGGCTCCAGCGCCGCGGGCGAGTTCCCCAAGTTCACGGCACGCCGCCAACTGGCCGGCGCGGCCACGCCGCACGTGATCGTCAAGTTCTCCGGCGCCGAGGACTCGGCCACCGTGCGCCGCTGGGCCGACCTGCTGGTGTGCGAGCACCTGGCCCTGCTGCACGCGGCGACGCTGCCCGGGCTGCGCTCCGCGCGCAGCCGGGTGCTGCTGGGGGAAGGACGCACCTTCCTGGAGGTGGAACGCTTCGACCGCCACGGCGACGCCGGCCGCAGCCCGCTGGCGGCGCTGGACGTGCTCGACGCCGCCTTCGTCGGCAGCACGGCCATCGACTGGCCTCGGGTCGCGGCCAGGCTGGGTGCGCTCGGCCTGCTGGACGATGCCGCGCAGGCCGCGGTGCAGCGCCTGTGGTGGTTCGGCCGGCTGATCGCCAACAGCGACATGCATCCGGGCAACCTGGCCTTCCAGCCGGCGCAGGGGCGCCTGCGGCTGGCCCCGGCCTTCGACATGCTGCCCATGCGGCTGGCGCCGCTGCCCGGGGGTGAAGTGCCGGAGCGTGCGCCCGAGTTCGCCCTGCCGCAGCCCGCGCAGCGCGCCGCGTGGCTGGACGCCTGCGCGGCGGCGCTCGGCTTCTGGCGCGAGGCAGCGGGCGACACGCGCATCAGCCCGGCCTTCCGCGCCACCTGCACCGCGCATGCCGAGGCGCTGGACCGCCTGCGCGAGCGGGCCTGACGCGGCGTGCCGGGCAGGCCCGGCACCGCTCTTGCACAATCGCGCCCGTCCATGAAAGCGCTTCGCATCCACGCCGGCCCGGCGGCCCGGGCCCACATCGCCGAGCACGGGCTCGCGCCGTCGCACGTGAAGGTCATCCCCGGCGCCGCGGGCGGGCCCAAGGGGCTGATCCTCGGGCCGCTGGACCGCTTCCTGTTCGGCGAGTGGCTGCCGCAGTCCTCGCAGCCCATCGACCTGGTCGGCGCCTCGATCGGCGCCTGGCGGCTGGCGACGGCCTGCCTGCGCGACCCGGCCGAGGCCTTCGCCCGCTTCGAGCACGACTACGTGCACCAGCGCTTCGACACGCCGCCTGGCCAGAAGCGCATGACGGCCGCGCAGGTCAGCGCCGATTTCAGCCGCAACCTGCAGGGCTTCTTCGACGGCCGGGTGGGCGAGGTGCTGGCGCATCCGCGTTACCGGCTGCACGTCGTCACGGCGCGCGGCCGCCACATCCTGGGACGCGAGGGCCGTGCGCGCACCGTCGCCGGCTACCTGGGCGCCTTCGCCAGCAACAGCCTGAGCCGGCGCAGCCTGGGCGCCTGGCTGGAGCGCTGCGTGTTCTCGGTGCCCGATGCGGCGCTGCCCTTCGACACGCTGGACTTCCGCACGCGGCGCGTCGCATTGGACGAGGCCAACTTCCAGCCCGCGCTGCAGGCCTCGTGCTCGATCCCCTTCGTGCTGCAGGCGGTGCACGACATCCCCGGCGCGCCGCCCGGTGCCTACTGGGACGGCGGCATCACCGACTACCACCTGCACCTGCAGTACCGGGCGGCGGAGGGCATCGTGCTCTACCCGCACTTCCAGAAGGCCGTGGTGCCGGGCTGGCTCGACAAGGGCCTGAAGTGGCGGCACCGTGCCACACCCTTCCTCGACCGCATGGTGGTGCTCGCGCCCAACCCCGAATGGGTGCGCACGCTGCCCGGCGGCAAGCTGCCCGACCGCACCGACTTCACCGGCTACGGCGGCGACACCGACGCGCGCATCGCGGCCTGGGCCACCGCCGTGCGCGAGGCGCGGCGGCTGGCGGACGAGTGGGCCGAATGGCTGCGCCGGCCGGACCCGGCCGCCGTGCGGCCGCTCTGACGCCGGCGCCGGCGTGGATACTCCACGCCATCCACCCTCTCACGGACCGACGGGAACCCTCACCATGAACGCCACCCGCATCATCGGCATCGTCCTCATCGTTGCCGGCATCGCCGCCCTGGCCCTGGGCGGCTTCAGCTTCACCAAGGAGACGCACCAGGCCAAGATCGGCCCGATCGAGCTGTCGGTGACGGAAAAGCAGACGGTGAACGTGCCAACCTGGGCCGGCGTGGCCGCCATCGTGGTGGGCGGCGCGCTGCTGGTGCTGGGCGGCAGGAAGGGCTGAGCGGCCCCGGGCTCAGCCGGCGAGTTCGGCGCGCAGGGCGTTCATCGTCTCGCGCATGCGCACGAACTGGTAGGGCGGAAGCATCGGCTGCGGCTTGCCGGCGTGGGCGCCGGGCGGTTCCGGCACGGTGCGCAATTCCACGAACGTGGTGCCGTCGCGCTGCATCAGTCCGGGCAGCGCTGCGTCCAGCGCCTCCTGCGTATCGATGCAGATGGCGTGGTCGTACCCCGCATCGCGTGCCATGGCCGCGAAGTCGCAGGGCGCCCGGCTGCCCGGCGTGGGCAGATTGATGTTGGCGTTGAACTGCACGTCGTTGCGGTTGAGCAAATGCAGGAAGCGGCGCGGCCTGTTGCTGGCCACGGTGACCAGGCCGCCCAGTTCCATCAGCAGGCTGGCGTCGCCGTCGATGACGATCAGCGGCAGGTCCGGGCGGGCCAGCGCGAGGCCCAGCGCCATGCAGGCGGCGCCGCCCATCAGCGGCACGGAGTCCAGCCGCCGCCGCGTGACGTCGAGCAGATCGAGCGCATGCATGGCCGTCATGGTGCCCAGCAGCACGGCGTCGGGGCTGTGCCGATCGCGCGCCGCCGCGATGGCGGCACAGGTCGGCATGATGTTCAGGGGTGTGCCCATGCGGTCCTCCTATTGCCAGGTGATGTGGCGGTCGACGAGCACCACCGCGGCCGAACGGACGGCCTCGGCATGCGCGAACGCCTCGGCGACGCAGGCGATGCCCTCGTCGCCGGCAAGGTTCCAGTAGCGCACGCCCAGGGCCTCCAGCAGCGGCTCGGTGATGCGGACCAGGGTGCGGGCGGACTCGCGGGTGGGCCGCCCGAAGTTCTCGGGCTCGCGGCCGAACTGCCCGACCATCATCACCAGCGGTGCGCCGCCGTCGAGGCAGACGGCGCGCAGCGTGTTGATGCACTTGGCAAGGCCCTGGTTCTGCATCATCAGCATGGGCCGCGCACCGCCCACATGGAGGCCGCCGGCGGTGGTGAGCGCCTGGTCCTCGCTGCAGCAGAACACCTGCTTCAGGCTGCAGGCCGGGTCGCGCAGCCGCTCATGCAGCGCGAACTGCACGAAGTCGGGAACGGTGACCACGTGCGAGACCTCCTGCGCCTGCAGCGCCCGGAGCAGGGCGCCGGCGCTGGGGCCGCCGGGCGGATTCAGTCCGTAGTCGGAATGGGCCGGCGGCGGGCCGGCGCGATCTGGAAGGGTCAAGGCTTGCCTCCTGTGAATATGCCGTGGGCATCATCGAAGGGGCATTCGAATGCGTCAAATGCATTGATTACATCGAATCAATGCGCTCTGGAAATACCGGAAGGCTAGGTTCGCCACCGCTTCATCAGCTTCTTCTCGAGCGCGGCGATCTCTGCATCGCAGGCCTGCAGAAGCTCGCAGAAGACGCGCGCGGGGGCCGACAGCGTGCGTCCCCGCAGCCACAGGATGGCGTGCCGCGTCTCGATGGCCAGCTGGATGCTGGGCAGCGCCACCAGCGTGCCGGCGCGCAGTTCGTCGGCGAACATGAAGGGACTCAGCGCGGTCAGCGCATCGGTGCGCAACAGCATCGTCTTGAGCACCGAGAAGTGGTCGCAGGTGATGGTGGACAGGCCCTCTTCGCGGACCTTCCTGCGCACGGCCGCGGGCCGGATCTGGCGCAGCAGCTTCTCGCGGGCTGCGTCCGACAACTGCGTGCCGGCCAGCGGATAGGCCAGCATGTCCTGGGTGTTCGGCGCCGCCGCCTGGCGTGCCAGGGCATGCCCCGCGCGCGCCACCACCACCAGCGGGTGGCTGGCCAGGGGCAACAATTCCAGGTCGTCCGTGACGTGGAAATCGTTCGCGTCGGCCACGCACAGGTCGATCTCGCGGCGGCGCAGGCGTTCGGGCAGGTCCTGGCAGGGACGCACGCTCACCCGCGTACTGAGCCGGGGATGCGCCGCGTTCATCCGCACCAGCGCCTCGGTCACCAGCGCCGCGCCGACGAACGGGCCGGCACCGACGTGCAGCTCGCCGGTCTCCATGCCTTTCATGAGCCGGATGTCGCGTGCCAGGTCGCGCTCGGCCAGGTCGAAGGCGCGCGCGTGCTGCACCACCAGGTCCCCGACGGCCGTCGGCGTGACTTCGCGCGTGCCGCGGTCGAACAGGAGCGCGCCGAGCAGCGCCTCGGTGCCCTGGATGCTGCGCGTGAGGCTCGGCTGCGTGATGCCCAGGGCCTCGGCGGCGCGCACGAAGTTGCGGTGCTCGGCCAGTGCGAGCACGTGCCTGAGCTGGCGAAGTTCGATCATTATTCTTCCTGGCTATTGATTTGATATATGTGATGCATTTGACGCATAAAACATCCCGCCCGATCATGCGCCCGAATTTCATCGCCATGAAGGAGACAGAGATGAGTCAAGGTCCAACCCCCAACCCGCCCGGGGGCCCCAGTGCCAGCGGTCTGGTGCGCGTGCTGCGCGAATGCGGAGCCACGCACGCCGTGACGGTACCCGACTATGCACAGTTTGCGCTCCACGCAGCGCTTTCCGCGCCCGATGCCGGCATCCCCGTGCTCTACGCCTGCAGCGAGGACCAGGCGCTGACGGTGGCGACGGGCCTGCACATCGGTGGTGCCAGACCGGTGCTGATCCTCCAGAACCAGGGAATGTACAAGTGCATGAACACGCTGCGTGCCACCTGCCTCGACGCGAACGTCCCGGTCGTCTTCCTGGTCGGGCAGTTCGGCCGCGAGGCAGCCAACATCGGCCAGCCGATGACGCAGTCCAGCCGGCGCGTGGTGCGGCTGCTCGAGCCCGCCATGGATGCCTTCGGCGTGGCCCACTGGACGGTGGAGGACGACGCCGACCTGCCCCGCGTCCAGGAGGCATTCCAGCATGCCCGGGCCGCTGAAACCGCCGCCGTGATCGTGATCGGCCGCCATGTCACCTGGAACTGAAAAGGAGCCGATCGTGAACGAAGCACCCCAATCCGCCCTTCAGCTGATGCCGGCCATCCAGGCCATCGCCCAGGCGCGCGAGGCGCACAGTCCGCAGGCCGTGTTCGTGTCCACGATGTCGGCGCAGTTCGCGCTCGACATGCTGGGCGTGAAGCACCGCCGCGTCGATTCGGTCCCATTGATGGGCGGCGCCTCCGGCATCGGCCTGGGCATCGCGCTGTCCCGGCCCGACGTTCCCGTCATCGTGCTGGACGGCGACGCCAGCCTGCTGATGGAACTCGGCAGCCTCGCCACCGTCGGACACCACCGGCCGCGGCGGTACCTGCATGTGCTCAACCGCAACGGCGTGCAGTTCAACGGGCTGGTCAACCTGCCGGCCGTGTCCGCGGCCCCCGAGGCCGACTTCGTGGGCATGGCGCGTGCCGCGGGTTATTCGCATGCGCGGCGTATCGCCGACCAGGCGGAACTCGAGCAGGCCTTGCCCGAGCTGCTGGCGCAGGAGGGCCCGAGCTTCGTCGAGCTGGTGGTGCGCGCGGAGGCGCCGCGTTCCGGGCCCGAGGCACCCCAGGGCCTGCTCCCGGATCTGCAGTTCGCGCGCATGGGGCTCGGCGTGCGGCAGCTCAGGGCCGAACTCGCGGCAGGGCAGTGAGCACCATGGGCGAGGAGACATACGACTACATCGTGGTGGGCGCCGGCTCGGCCGGCGCCACGCTCGCGACACGCCTCAGCGAAGACCCGCAGGTCAGCGTGCTGCTGATCGAGGCGGGCCAGCCCCGGCACAACGACTTCTGGGTGAGGACGCCGGTGGGCGTGGCGAAGATCCTGACCGATCCGAACTACGTCTGGCCTTCGAAGACCACCCCGCAGCAGAGCCTGGTCGGCCAGGAGGTCTATTGGCCGCACGGCAAGCTGCCGGGCGGATCGAGCTCGGTCAACGGCATGATCTTCGTGCGCGGCGATCCGTTGGAATACGACCACTGGGCCGCACTGGGCTGCACCGGCTGGAGCCATGCCGAGGTGCTGCCGTACTTCAAGCGGCTTGAATCGACGACCGCCGGCGAGGACGCCTACCGCGGCCGGAGCGGCCCCATCACCGTGACGCCGCTGATCGAGTCGCACCGCGACGAGTTGTCCGACGCCTTCGTGAATGCCTGCGTCGAGGCCGGCATTCCGCGCACCGACGACTACAACGGTGCACAGCACGAAGGCGTGAACTACCTGCAGCTTTCCACGCGCAACGGACAGCGTTGCAGCACCGCACGCGGCCACCTGGCCACGGCGCGCGGACGCCGCAACCTGCAGTTGATGACCGAGGCGCACGCCACGCGCGTGCTGTTCGAGGGCCGCACCGCCGTGGGCGTCGAATACCTGCGCGGCGGCCAGCGGACGATCGCGCGGGCACGGCGCGAGGTCGTGCTGTCGGCCGGCCCGATCAAGTCGCCGCAGCTGCTCGAGCTTTCGGGCATCGGGCAGGCCGAGCGGTTGCAGGCGCTGGGCATCCCCGTGGTGCACGACGCACCGGAGGTCGGCGAGAACCTGCGCGACCACCTGCAAGCGCGCATCACCTACGAGTGCACCCGGCCGGTCACGCTCAACGACATCATGAACAGCCGCGTTCGCACGATGATGATGGGCGCCCGCTACCTGCTGAACCGCAAGGGCTGGATGTCGACGCCCTCCACGTCGGCGCATGCCCAGCTGCGCACCCGGCCGGGGCAGCAGCGCCTGCAGGTGAAGATCCAGCTGCACTACGTCAGCGGCGATACGCGCTACGTCGGCAAGGGCATGGGCCTGGACCCGTTCCCCGGCTTCCAGATGGGCTTCTTCCAGCTGCGCCCGCAATCCAGGGGCTGGCTGCACGCGAACACCCCCGACCCGATGGTGGACCCGGTGATCGAGCCGCGCTACCTGACGGAGCCCGAGGACGTGGAGGCGATGCTCGATGCCCTGAAGTTCTCGCGCCGCATCGTCGACCAGCCCGCCCTGCGCCCCTATGCCAAGCGCGAGACGCGGCCCGGCATCGACATGCAGGCGGACGACGAACTGCTGCAGTACATCAAGACCTGCGGGCAGACCTCATGGCATCCGATCGGGACCTGCCGGATGGGCGGCGACGAGCGCTCCGTGGTCGATCCGCAGCTGCGCGTGCGCGGCGTGGAGCGGCTGCGCGTGATCGACTCCTCCATCATGCCCACCATGCCCTCGTCCAACACGAATGCGGGATCGATCATGATCGGCGAGCGCGGCGCGGATCTTCTGCGCGAGCCTGGCTGGGGCGCGCGGTAAATCTGGAGGCAGACCCGTGAACACCTTCTGCAACCGCCGCCGCTTCGTCGCCGGCACTGCCGCGCTGGCAAGTTCCGTGGCCTGGGCCCAGGCCAGCTATCCCGCCAAAGGCCCGATCCGCGTCATCGTCCCGCTGCCGGCGGGCGGAGCGGCCGACGTGTCGACGCGCATCGTGACCAACGCCCTGCAGGCGCAACTCGGGCAGAGCGTCATCGTCGACAACAAGCCGGGCGGCAGCTTCACGATCGGCATGAACGCCCTTGCCCAGGCGCCGGCCGACGGATATACGCTCTTCTACGTCAACACGGGCATGTGCACCGCCCAGGCGGCGCTCAGGAAGTACGACATGCTGAAGGCGCTTGTACCGATCTCGTCCATCGGGACCATGCCCGCGGTGCTGTCCGTGCCTGCCGCTTCGCCGATCCGCTCGGTGAAGGAACTCGTCGCGATGGCGAAGGCCCAGCCAGGCACGCTGAACTACGGCTCGGTCGGCCTCGGAAGCCTGGAGCACCTGTGGGGCAGCCGCTTCGCCCGGGAGCAGGGCGTCGAGATGGTCCACATCCCGTTCAAGGGCATGCCCGATGCGGTGCTGGCGCTGTCTGCCGGCGAGATCCAGCTGCTGCCGCTGATCCTCTCGCTGGCCCTGCCGCATGTGCAAAAGGGACTGGTACGGCCCCTGGCCGTCCTCGACGCGCAGCGGCACCCCCTGCTGCCGGACGTTCCCACGATGCGCGAGGCGGGTTTCGACGCCATGCCGGTGGCCTTCTGGGGAGGCCTGGCGGCGCCGGCCGGCACACCCACCGCCGTGGTCGACCAGTTGCACCGGGCGATCGTCGCGGCATTGCGCGACAGCGCGTTGCAGGACAAGCTGAAGGTCATGGGAACGCTGCCGGTGGTCAGCGACAGCCCGCAGGCCTTCCGCCGGCAGATCGAAGGCGAGCTGCGCTGGATGACGGCCGCGGTCAAGGACGCGAACCTGCAACTGAACTAGGCCCCATCCCACGCCACGACGACCGCGGCCCCGAGCACGCGGCGATCGCGGGAAGAAAGACACAGGAGACAACCCATGCCAGCCCCAGCTTCCGTCGCGCCTGCACACGGCGCGGCGCCGCCTTCACCCGCACTCGAGACTGCGTACAGGAAGATCGTGCGGCGGCTGGTGCCGCTGCTGTTCCTCTGCTATCTCATGAACTTCATCGACCGGGCGAACATCGGCTTCGCCCAGCTGCAGATGAAGACCTCGCTGGGCTTCAGCGATGCGGTCTATGGCCTGGGCGCCGCCATGTTCTTCGTCGGCTACGCGCTCTTCGAGGTGCCCAGCAACCTGCTGCTCAAGCGCATCGGCGCCCGCAGGACGATCCTGCGCATCATGGTGCTGTGGGGGCTGGCCTCCACGGCCACCCTGTTCGTCCGGACGCCGATGCAGTTCTACGTCGTGCGCTTCCTGCTGGGCGTCTTCGAGGCAGGGTTCCTGCCGGGCATCATCCTGTACCTGACGTTCTGGTTCCCGTCGGACCGCCGCGCGCGCGTGCTGGCGCTGATCCTCACGGCGCAGGTGGCGGCCGCGTTCGTGACCAGCCCGGTCTCCGGGTGGATCCTGAAGAACATGCACGGCCTGCATGGCTGGGAAGGCTGGCAATGGATGTTCCTGATCGAGGGCCTGCCCACGGTCCTGCTGGGCATCGTTGCGTACTTCGCCTTGCCCAACACGCCGGCCGATGCCGCCTGGCTCACACCCGGCGAGGCGACGCTGGTGCAGAGAGCGGTGGCGCAGCACAGCCGCGACGACCAGCATGGGCATTCTTTCGCGCTGGTCTGGGGCGACCCGCGCGTCTACCTGCTCGCTTTTGGTCAGTTCGTGATGGGCTGCGGCGGCTACTTCCTGGCCTTCTGGACACCGACCATCATCAGGGAGCACGGCATCACGGACCTGCAGCAGGTCGGGCTCTACGCCGTGATTCCGAATTTCTTCGGCATCCTCGCCATGGTGTACTGGGGCCGCAGCTCAGACCGGCGCAAGGAGCAGCGGATCCACTACGGGCTGACCTTCGTCGCGACCGCTGTGGGCTTCCTGGCGCTGACCTGGACGGCCCGGGCCGAGCTCTACTGGACGCTGGCAGCCATCGTGGTCGGCGGCTCGGGGGTGGTGGCGGCCACGCCCGTGTTCTGGGCGCTGGCCACGCGCTATCTCTCCAAGGAGGCGGCGCCGGCCGGCATCGCCTACATCAGCACGCTGGCGGCTTTCGCCGGCATCACGCCGGCGCTGGTGGGCATGGTCAAGACGCGCACCGGAAGCTTCGACCTGGCGCTGTACGCCATGGTCGCCATGTCCGTCGTCGCCGGCATCGCCGTCACGCTGCTGATGCGCAGGCCGATGCAGGAGCGGTCCGCGGCGGGCTAGCGCCGCTCGGGTCCGGCGAGGGCAGCCGCTACATCGACTGCGCCAGCATCTCGCGGTAGTCCTCGCGCGAGGCCAGGCGCGGGTTGGTCTTGTGGCAGTGGTCGGCCATGGCGCCGTCGATCACTGCCTCGAACATCGCGTCGGTCACGCCGACCTCCGCCAGGCCCCTGGGCAGGCCGAGGCGGGCGTTCATGTCGCGGATGGCCTCGCCGATGTCGCCCGGCTGGTCCAGGTGCATGGCGCGGGCCATGCGCTGCAGGCGCTGCTCCCGCTGCACCGATTCGGCGCCCGCGTTGAAGCGCACCACCGCGGGCAGGAAGAGGGCGTTGAGCGTGCCGTGGTGCAGCCGCGGATCGATCCCGCCCAGGCTGTGGCTGAGGCTGTGCACGCAGCCCAGGCCCTTCTGGAAGGCCATGGCGCCCTGCATGCTGGCGCTCATCAGGTTCAGGCGCGCCTCGCGGTCGCCGCCGTCCTTGGTGGCGCGCTCGATGTGGCCCCAGGCGCGTTCCAGGCCGTCCAGCGCGATGCCGTCGGCGGGCGGGTTGAAGGCGGCCGACATGAAGGTCTCCATGCAGTGCGCGATGGCGTCCATGCCGGTGGCGGCCGTGAGGCGCGGCGGCAGGCCGAGCGTGAGCTCCGGGTCGCAGATGGCGGCCTTGGGCATCAGGAACCAGCTGTGGAAGCCCAGCTTGCGGTGGTCGTCCACGATGACGATGGCGCCGCGCGCCACCTCGCTGCCGGTGCCGGCGGTGGTGGGCACGGCGATCAGCGGCGCCACCTTGTCGGTGATCTTCGGCGAGCCGCCCTCGATGGTGGCGTAGGTCTTCAGCGGGCCCTCGTGCGTGGCGGCGATGGCCACGCCCTTGGCGCAGTCGATGGCCGAGCCACCGCCGACGGCGATCAGGCCGTCGCAGCGGCTGTCGCGGTAGACCTGCGCGGCGGCGCGCACGGCCGCCTCGGTCGGGTTGGAGGGGGTTTGGTCGAATACCGCGGCCTCGCGCCCGCCGAGGGCCGCCAGCGTCCTGTCGAGCAGGCCGGCGGCGCGCACGCCGGCGTCGGTGACCACCAGGGGCCGGGTGATGCCGACGCGCTGGCATTCGTCGGCCAGCAGGCGCAGCGCGCCGAATTCGAACTGGATCTGGGTGAGGTAGTTGATGAGGGCCATGGCAGCAGGGCGGGCGGGAAGGTGAGGCGATAGGATGCGAGCCGCCCAATCTAACAAAGAGGAGCTTTCCATGCGCCCCGCCCAAACCCTTGCCGTTGTCGCGCTGGCTACAGCCTTCGCGGTTCCGCGGGCCGGTGCCGCCTGCCTGACCGAGGCCGAGGTGGACGCGCTGGCCCAGGCCATCGCGGCGAAGACGCCGGCGGCGACGCCCGAGGGCCTCTCGGAAGCCGACGCCGCCTGCACGCGCGCCGCGCTGAACCAGCGACTGGCCGCGCGCTACGGCGCCGTTGCCGGCTACAAGGCTGGGCTGACCAACGCGGCGGTGCAGAAGCGCTTCAACTACGACAAGCCGGTGTGGGGCGTGCTCTACCAGGGCATGCTGCTGGACACCGGCGCCGTGGTCGACCCGGCCTTCGGCGCTCGCCCGGTGTTCGAGGCCGACATGCTGGTGCGCGTGAAGAGCGATGCCGTCAACCACGCGAGGACGCCGGCCGAGGTGCTCGCGGCCATCGACCAGGTCATCCCCTTCATCGAGCTGCCGGACCTGGCGGTGCAGGCGCCGGCCAGGCTCAACGGGCCGGGCGTGGCGGCGATCAACGTCGGCGCGCGGCTGGGCGTCAAGGGCGTGCCGGTGCCGGTGCCGCCGGACGAGGCGGGCCGCGCCGCGCTGCTCGACGCGCTGCAGGGCATGGCGGTGCGCCTGAACGACGGCCGCGACGGCAAGGAGCTGGCCAGCGGCAAGGGCAGCGACATCCTCGACCACCCCCTCAACGCCGTGGCCTGGCTGGCCGAGGCGCTGAACAGGGAGGGCATCGCCATGAAGCCGGGCGACCTGATCAGCCTGGGCTCCTTCTCGCCGCTGCTGCCGCCCCGGCCCGGCCTGACGGTCGTCGCCACCTACGACGGGCTGCCCGGCGCGCAGCCCGTGGTCGTGAACTTCGCGCCCGCCCGGCCGTGACGGGCGCCGCGGCCCGCCTCACCCCCCGCATGGCCGGCGTGGTCGAGCGCATGGCGCGCGCCGGCCACCCGCCGCTGGACGCCCGCTCGCCCGCGGAGGCCAAGCTCGCCTACGAGAAGGGCGCCGGCGTGCTGGAGGTGCCCAAGCCGCCCCTGGCGCGCGTGGAGGACCTCGCCATCTCGGCCCGCGACGGCGCCGCGCTGCCGGCGCGGCTGTACGCGCCCTCGCAGGCCGCGCTGCCGGTGCTGCTGTACTTCCACGGGGGCGGCTTCACCGTCGGCAGCATCGCCTCGCACGACACGCTGTGCCGCGTGCTGGCGGCGCAGGCCGGCTGCGCGGTGGTGTCGGTGGACTACCGGCTGGCGCCGGAGCACCGCTTCCCGACCGCCGTGAACGACGCCTGGGACGCCGTGCAGTTCATCGCCGGCGCGCAGGGCGGCCGCGAGTGGGGCCTGGACAGCACCCGCCTGGCCCTCGGCGGCGACAGCGCCGGCGGCACGCTGGCGGCGGTGTGCGCCATCCTCGCCCGCGATGCCGGGCTGCCCCTGGCGCTGCAGATGCTGTTCTACCCCGGCACGGGCCCTTGGGCCGACACCGACTCGTACCGCCGCTTCGCCGACGGGCCGGTGCTCACGCGCCGCCTGGTGGACTGGTTCTTCGCGCAGTACATCGACGACGCCCAGCGCGAGGACTGGCGCTTCGCCCCGCTGCTGGCCGACGACGTGGAGGGCGTGGCCCCGGCCTGGATCGGCCTGGCCGAATGCGACCCGGTCGTCGACGAGGGCATCGCCTATGCCGACAAGCTCCGCCTGGCCGGCGTGCCGGTCGACCTGGAGATCTACCGCGGCGTGATCCACGAATTCCTCAAGATGGGCCGCGCCATTCCCGAAGCCCTGACCGCGCAGGCCGATGCCGCCCGCGCCCTGCAATCCGCCCTGAACCCATGACCGACGCCCGACCCGACCCGACCCGCGCCGACTTCCGCTTCTTCCACCGCCTGCGCGTGCGCTGGGCCGAGGTGGACATGCAGAAGATCGTCTTCAACGCCCACTACCTGATGTACTTCGACACCGCGGTGGCCGACTACTGGCGCGCGCTGGCCATGCCCTACGAGGAGGCCATGCACCAGCTCGGCGGCGACATCTTCGTGCGCAAGGCGAGCGTGGACTTCCGCGCCTCCGGCCGGCTGGACGAGGTGCTGGACGTGGGGATGAAGTGCGCCCGCATCGGCAACTCCTCGATGCTGTTCGAGGGCGCGCTGTTCCGGCGCGGCCAGTACCTAGTGGGCTGCGAACTGCTGTACGTCTTCGCCGACCCGGCGACGCAGACCTCCAGGCCGGTGCCGCCCGCGCTGCGCGCCGTGCTGCAGGGCTACGAGGCCGGCGAGCCGATGGCCGAGGTGCTGACCGGCGACTGGGCCGCGCTGGGCGAGGGCGCCTCGGCGCTGCGCCGGCAGGTCTTCGTCGAGGAGCAAGCCATCCCCGAGGCCGAGGAATGGGACGCCGCCGATGCCACGGCCCTGCATGCCGTGGCCCGCAACCGGCTCGGCCAGGCCATCGCCACCGGGCGGCTGCTGCCGGCCGAGGGCGGCGTGGCCCGCATCGGGCGCATGGCGGTACATCGCGTGCTGCGCAACGAGGGCCACGGCGAGGCGGTGCTGCGCGCCCTGGAGGACGCCGCCCGCGCCCGCGGCGACCGCGCCGTCACCCTGAGCGCCCAGCGCGACGCGGAGCGCTTCTACGCGCGCTCCGGCTACGAGCCGGTGGGCGCGCCCTTCGAGGAAGTGGGCATCCCGCACATCGAGATGCGCAAGGCGCTGTAGCGCGCCCGGGGCTCTCAAGAAAACGCCGGGCCACTCCAAGTTTTCTTGCCTCCTCGGGGGGGGGGGCTGGGCGCAGCCCGGCCCTTGGGGGCGCTCAGTACCGCGGCGGGTCCGGCACGTAGCCGGCCGGCGAGGCCGGGAAGGGCGACGGCACCGGCGCGGGCCGGGGCACCGGCGCCGGGATGATGCCGGCCGCCACCAGGTTGTCGCGGCTGTCGTAGCGGATGCGCAGCACCTCGTCCGGCTGCGCGCTGCGGCGTTCGAACTCGGTGTGCGTCACCCAGGAGGTCTCGCGTCGGCCGTGCCCGGTGCCCAGGCCGGGGCGCTGGGTCGGTGCCGCCTTGCGCTCGGCGGCCATCGCGGCATCGGCCGCCGCCTCGCCGGCGGCGGGCGCGGGTGCCGGCGGCGCTTCGGCCTCGGCGCGTGCCTGCTTCTCGGCGGCGCCGGGCTGGGCGTCGGCCCGCTCCCGCCGCACGGCTGGCGGCGGCACCGGCACGGCGACCGGCTGCGGCCGCTCGCGGAACACGGCCACGCCGATCACGCCGACGTTGTCCGGCCGGCCGGTGCGGCCGGCGTAGGAGCGCGCGACGGAGGTGAACTCGAAGGCCGCGATCTGCGAATCGCTCTTGCGCCAGCCGGCGATGTCGGCGCGCTGGCCGCCGTCGAACACGTAGCCGGTCTGTTCCACGCCGGCGGTCTCGCCGCTGAGGATGTTCACGCCGTCGACCGACATCACCGCCATCAGGCGCTCGCCCTGGCGGTTGTGCACGCGGATGGCGTAGCGCGCGCCCGGCTGGCCGGCCACCCAGTACTCGCCGCCGTGGCGGTAGACGGGCAGCTCGCGCCCGGTGCCGCGATCGACCACGCTGACCTGCATCCATTGGCCGATGCGGGTGTCGGGCGGCATCAGGCGCAGGGCGTGGGCGGGCAGGGCGGCGGCGCTGGCGGCCAGGGCCAGTGAACCGAGGAGAAGGCGGCGTTGCATGGAGCGGTCCTTTCGCGGTGGAGGATGGATGCGTCTTCTACGGCGCAGCCCGGCGAAAGGGGTTTCGGCCCGTCAAGAAAAATGCTTCGGCCGGCGCGCCCGGCGCTTGCCCACTCTCCGAAGGGACGCTTCTTCCTGGTGCTGGAGCGGCCTGGCGACAAGAAACCCGGCCGGCCGCCCGTCAGGTCGGGCGCGTCTCCGGCGCGTGCGTGTGGAACACATGCAGCGACGCGATGCGCCAGGCGCGCTCCGGGGTGAAGACCACCACCTGGGTGCTCGCCCACCGCTGCGGCGCCGGCAGGCGCAAGTGGAGGACGCTGCCTTCCATGAGCACGATCGCGGTGTCGGGGCCGGGGTGCGTGGTCTGCCGTTCCAGGACCTTCATCCGGCGCTCGGGCATCGCCTCGTGCTCGCGGGCGAAGGCGTCCTGCAGGCCGTCGTGGCCGCGGTGGCAGGTGCCCGAAGGGGTGATGAAGATGGCGCCGGGGGTGAAGTACGAGAGGTGCCGCTGCAGGTCTCCGGCGTTCCAGGCCCTCATGCTGTCGTCGATCAGCGCCCGGATGGCCGCGTCGGGCTGGCCGCGCCAGACGGGGACGTCGCGCGTCTCGATCCAGTGGCTGCCCGGCCCGAAGATCTCCGTGCCGGCCTGCACGATGGCGTCGCAGTCGCGCACCATGTCGGGCGTAGCGTCCTCCCACTCGCCATAGGTGATCAGGTCCTGCTTGAGGTACCTGATCCGTTCGCTTCGACACACCCGTATCTGCTTCATGCTGCATCTCCCTTCAGGCCGGGGCCGGCTGGCGGCTGGCCGGAGCGCATTCTGAGGCGAAGCGGCCAGGCGGCCAAGCCGCCTCCGCGGCGGGCTCAGGTGCCGATGACCACGCTCACGCCGCCGTCCACCGCCAGCCACTGGCCGGTGATGTGCTTGCCGGCGTCGCTGGCGAAGAGCAGGGTGGCACCCTTGAGGTCCTCGTCGTCGCCCAGGCGCCTCAGCGGGGCGGAGGAGGCCATCTCCTCGTGGCCGATCCGCTGGATCACGCCCGCCGTCATCCGGGTCGGGAAGAAGCCGGGGCACACGCAGTTGACGGTGATGCCGTACCGGCCCCATTCCGCCGCCAGCGTGCGGGTGAAGCCGATGACCGCCGACTTGGAGGTGTTGTAGGCGAGCATGGTGATCGCCGGCACGTTGCCGCCCAGGCCGGCGATGGAGGCCACGTTGACGATGCGCCCGGCCTTGCGCGGGATCATGCTGCCGCGCGCGACTTGCTGGGCCAGGATGAAATAGCCGCGCACGTTGAGGTCCATCACCTTGTCCCAGGCCTCGACCGAATGGTTCTCGGCGGGCGAGCCCCAGCTGGCGCCGGCGTTGTTGACCAGGATGTCCACGCCGTCCAGCCGGGCCTGGGCGGTGTCGGCCAGGCGGCGCGCGTCGTCCTCGACGGCGCAGTCCGCGGCAATCCAGTCGGACTCGATGCCGGCGGCCTGCAGCTCGGCCGTGGCCTGCGCCAGCTCGTCCGCCTTGCGGGCGCTGATCAGCACGCGGGCGCCGGCCTCGCCCAGGGCATGGGCCATCTGCAGGCCCAGCCCCCGGGAGCCGCCGGTGATCAAGGCGCGCTTGCCGCGCAGGTCGAACAGTTGGGCGATGGTGCGGGTCATCCGCTTCTCCGGGTGGTTGATGAAAAGGTGCTCAGCCGGCCAGCCCAGCGAGCGCATCGCGCGCGGCGTCCAGGCCTTGCTCGACGATGCGCGCCTTCCATGCGTCGGTGTCGGTGTAGAAGGCATCGCGCACACGGCGCTTGATCGCCTTGCGCGTGGCCGCGTCCGCGCCGGGATGGCGGTGCAGCCACTGGTCGCCGCGCAGCGCCATGATCACTTCCTCGCTGGGCACCGTGCCGTACTCGAGCATGATGCCGGCGTACTCGGCCTGCGGACATTCTTCATAGGGGAGCTGCCCCATGATGCCCTCGAGCGTGGCGCTCACGGAGTCGCCGGTGTACAGCGAGGTCACGCCTTCGCCCCACCAGGCCCGCGCGCGGCCCAGCCCCGGCGCGTCGTCGGCGCGCGCGCAGGCGATGCGTTCGCCGTGGCCCGATGGCCCGAGCGCCGTGTGCACGTCGATCCACGCCAGGCGGGTGCAGCGCCGCGCATGCTCGCGCAGCACCTCGCGCAGCGTGCGGTGGCTCCAGGTGGGTGCGTCGCCGCCGTAGAACAGGCCTTCCGGATGGCTGTACTGTCCTCCGGAAATCGCGTGCTGGATGGCCGGCTGGCCGTGCTCGGCCAGGTAGGCGTACAGCACCGCGTCGGCCTCGGGCGCGGGCCAGGTGTCGGGCACCAGGGCCTCGGCGAGCTGGTCGTAGGCGGGGTTGGCAGGCAGCGCCGCCGGGCGGCTGAAGTCCTGGAAGTTGCGGTTCAGGTCGACGTTCTCGTGCGTCCAGCGCCGCCACCAGGAGAAGCCCCAGGGGTTGAGCCCGTGGATGTAGAGCACGGCGACGCCCCTGGCCCGGGCCTGCGCGTGGAATTCCGGGTCGGCCAGCAGCGCGTTCTGCACCCCCGATCCGCAGAAGCCCTCCACGCCGTGGCAGGCGCTGCTGACGATCAGGAGGCGCTGCGCGTCGGCGGCACCGAAGCGGGCCACGTCCATCGCCAGCGTCTCGCCGTCGCGTCCCGGCAGCGGGTGCAGGTGGCATTGCACGTCGAGGGCCGCGCACGCACCGTCGAGAAACTTGGCCCGGGCCTCGGTGTACGTTTGGGCGAACAGGTCGCGTACGGACGGGATCATGCGGTTCTTTCGGTGGGGGTTGAACGACGCGATGGCGGGGAACCCTCAGGAAGACGGGGCCGGCGCGGGATGGAGGCAGTGGGCCAGGGGCTGGCCCTGGAGCGTGGCGGTCAGGTTGGCGAAGGCTTCCAGGACCATGCGCTGGTGCGTCTCGCGCGTGGCGCTGCCCAGGTGCGGGGAGAGCACCACGTTCGGCAATTCACGCAACGCGGGGAGCAGGTCCGGCTCGCCTTCGACGACGTCCAGGCCCGCCGCCGCGAGGCGGCCCGTGCGCAGCGCCGCGGCCAGGGCGGCGTCGTCGACCACCCCGCCGCGCGCGGCATTGACCAGCACCGCGGTCGGCTTCATCCGCGCCAGCTCCGGCGCGCCGATCAGGTGATGCGTGGCCGGGCTGTAGGGCACCTGGACCATCAGCGCGTCGCTGTGCGCCAGCAGCTCGTCGAAACCGACATGGCGCACGCCCATCGCCGCTTCCTCCCCGGGGGCGAGGCGTTCGCGCTTGTGGTAGATCACTTGCATGTCGAAGCCGCGCGCCCGTTTGGCGAGTTCGGCGCCGATGCGCCCGAGGCCGAGGATGCCCATGCACTTGTGGTGCACGTCCTGGCCGAGCAGGGGCGGGAAGCTGGCCGTCCAGCGGCCGGCACGCACGTAGGCATCGGCTTCGACGATGCGGCGCGACGCCGCCAGCAGCAGGCCGAAGGCCATGTCGGCCGTGGCGGCGATGACGGCGCCGGGCGTGTTCGCCACGCGCACGCCGCGCGCGCTGCAGGCGCCGAGGTCGATGTGGTCGAAGCCCGCGCTGACGGTGATCACCTGGCGCAGCCGAGGGCAGCCCGCGAGCAGGGCGGCGTCGATGCGGTCCGGCGGGACGACCAGCGCGTACTGCGCGTCGCGCAGCAGCGCCGCCAGGTTGTCCGGCGCATCGGTGGTCGCCGTACGCACCTGCGCCAGCGCGCGCAGTGGCGCGAGCAGGGCCTCGGGGAGGGGGCGCGTGATCGAGACGAGGGGCAATGGCGATTCGGTCATGGCAGCCTCGCGTTCAGCGGTGGACCAGGTACATGGCGATGCCCGGCTGCCAGACGATGATCGCCAGGCCGATGATCATCAGCAGCAGCCAGGGCAGTGCGGCGATCGCCAGGTCGCCCAGCTTCTGCTTGAAGGCGCCCATGGCCACGAGCAGGTTCATGCCCAGCGGCGGCACCAGGAAGCCGATCTCCAGGTTGTGGATCATCACGATGCCGAAGAAGGCCTTCTCGTAGCCGTAGGCCACCGCCACCGGCGTGAGCAGCGGCGCCAGGATCAGCAGCGCCTCGGTGGTGGTCATCACGCAGCTCACCACGAACAGCAGGATGTTCACGGCGATCATGAAGCTGACCGGGCCCGAGAACCAGCCCTGCATGAGCTGGACCAGCGCGCCGGGCACCTGGTGCTCGGTCAGCAGCATCGCCAGGCTCAGGGCCACCGCGAACAGCGGGAACAGCGAGCCGGAGATCTTGATGGTGTCGATCACCACGTCGCGGAACTGCGCGAGGCGCATGTCCTTGTGGATGAACACCTCCACCACGATCGCGTACATCAGCGCGACGGCCGCCGACTCGGTGGCCGAGAAGTAACCCGTGTAGATGCCGCCCAGCAGGATCACCGGCATCAGCGCCGCCAGCCAGCCGGCGCGCACCGCCGCCCACAGCTCGGCGCCGGAGAAGCGCTCGGTGGGCAGCTTGCGGCACACCCAGAGCGCGTAGGCGGCGAACAGCACCACCAGCAGCAGCCCGGGCAGCAGGCCGGCGACGAACAGCTCGGTGAGCGAGGTCTCGGTCAGGAAGCCGAAGATGATCAGCGGGATGGACGGCGGCAGCACCACGCCCAGCGACCCGCCCGCCAGCACCACGCCCAGCGCGAAGCGGTTGGAATAGCCGGCGGACTTCATGGCCGGGAGCATCACGCCGCCGACGGCGAGCATGGTGACGATGGATGAGCCCGAGATCGCGGCGAACACCATGCAGGCCAGGATGCACGCCACCGCCAGGCCGCCCGGGATCTGGCGCGTCAGCGCGGAGGCGATGCGGATCAGCCGGCGCGCGGTGGAGCCGCGCGTCATGACGCCCCCGCACAGCAGGAACATCGGGATCGCCAGCAGCGTCTCCTTGTCGAGCGCGACCCACATGTCCTCGATCACATAGTCGAGCTGGCCCTTGCCCCAGACCATGTGCGCGATGCCGATGGCCACCAGGAGCATGACCACCAGCGGCTGGCGCAGCGCGAGCATCGCGAGGACGATGGCGATGAGAACGAGGGCAGCGGTCATTCCTGGAACTCCGGCGGGGTCGGGCGGCAGGCAGGCCAGGCCGCGAAGATGAAATAGCGCAGCGCGGCGGACAGGATGCCGACGGGAATGACGGCCTGGATCATCCAGGCCGGCCATTCGAGCACCGCGACGGTCAGGCCCACCTCCTGGGAAGACTTGACGAACACCCAGCCGTACCAGGCGGTCACGCAGAGCAGGATGCCGGTCAGCACGTCGGCCAGGCGGTCGACGTGCGGCCCCCAGGCCTTGGGCAGCCAGCCGAAGCCCACGCGCGGCAGCAGGTGCGTGCCGGTGGCAGTGGCCACGCCCAGCCCCAGGAAGGCGCCGACCACCATCGCGTACAGCGCCATCTTCTGCGAGCCGTACACGCCGGTGGCGCCGGCGTCGATGCCGGCCAGCCGCAGCACCGGGCCGACGACCTCGCGACCGATCACGTCGCTCATGAGCAGCAGCATGATGAACACGTAGGCGACGACGGCCACCGTGCATTCCAGCCAATGCCAGCCTTTCAGCAGGCGCACGATGCCCTTCGGCGCAGCGGACGGCTGCGCCGGCCCTTGAGAATCCCCGCTCATTTCCTGCCGCAGGCCTGCTTGCCGGCCTCCAGCGCGGCCAGCATCTTCTCGCCGGCCGGGCCGATCTCCTTGGCGACGCCGGTCCAGTAGGCCTGCATGCCCTTCTGGCATTCGCCGCGCTGGGCCGGCGTGACGGCGGCGATGGTGCCGCCGCCGTCGGTGTGGGCCTTGTACATCACCTCGTTGAAGTCGCGGATCTCCTTGCGCACCGTGGCCAGCGGCGTCTTGGCGACGCCGCGGTCGAAGGCGGCGCGCAGCTCGGGCGACCAGCCGTCGTAGGTCTTCTTGTTGATCACGTTGATCGTCAGCGCGATGGACATGTCCAGCTTGGTCATGACCGGCGCGATCTTGTTCCAGCCGGAGGGCACGTAGAACACGGCCACCGTGGTCATGGTGTCGATCAGGCCGGTCTGCATGGCCGAAGCGACCTCGGGCGTGGTGACCGGCACCGGATTGGCGCCCAGGCGCTGCCAGAAGTCGGTGTTGGCCTTGTTGGCGAAGATGCCGGCCTTGATGCCGCGCACGTCGGCCGGCGAGGCGTAGGGCTTTTTGCCGATGATCTGGAGGGCGCCGCTTTCGCCCCAGGTCATGAGCTTCAGCCCCTTCTTCTCCAGCGCCTGCGCCAGCAGCGGCCGCGCGTGGTTGTCGAGCACGCAGTCGCGCTGGGCGACGTCGTCGAAATAGAAGGGCAACTGCAGCAGCGCCACCTCGGGCACCTGCAGGGCGAGCGTGGCGGAGCCGAAGCCGCCCATGTCCAGCCGGCCGCGCACGATCTGGGCGATGACGTCGGTTTCGGTGCCCAGCTGGGAATTGTGGAAGGGCACGACCTTGATCTCGCCCTTCGTCTCCTCGCCGATCTCCGCAGCCAGCCGCTCGACCTGCTTGGCGAAGATGGAGCCCGGAGGCGCGGCCGAGGCGTATTTCAGTTCGACGGCGGCAGGGGCCAGGGCCGGTGCGGCGAGCAGGATGGCCGCCAGCCAGCGCGATGCCAGGCGCTTTGCCGGGGCTTGGGGGAGGTGGAATTGCAAGGGGATGTCTCCTGTCTTGTTGTGGTGAAGCGAGGGAATGGGGGGCCATCAGGCCGCGGCTGCGGCCTCGGTTTCCGGCAGGTAGAGCGAGCGCTTGGGCGCAGCCATCAGGCGGCGCACCATCGGCTCGAACACCTCGATCGGCAGGATCTCCTTCGAGGCATCGAAGGCCGCGTTGTCGTACAGCTCGACGAATTCGGCCGCACGGTCGTAGTGCGCATGACCCTTGAACCGATCGCGCAGGTTGCGGTCCAGCCCGACGTGGTGGAAGAAGTTGTAGCCCTGGAACACCGCATGGTTGTCGACCATCCAGTGATTCGCCTCGGAGACGAAGGGCTTGAGGATCGCCGCGGCGATCTCCTGGTGGTTGTACGAGCCGAGCGTGTCGCCGATGTCGTGCAGCAGCGCGCAGACCACGTATTCCTCGTCGCGGCCGTCGCGCAGCGCGAGCGTGGCGGTCTGCAGCGAATGGTCGTAGCGGTCGATCGGGAAGCCGCAGAAGTCGCCTTGCAGGATCTTCAGGTGGGCGAGCACCTGGTCCGGCAGGCTGCGCGCGCGGGCGATCACCTGCGGCGCGATGATCTCGAAGTCTCCGCGCGTGCTGTCTTCCATGCGCCTGAAGCTGGCTCGGTCCGGCATGTCGGTCTCCTGGTGTGAAGCGAAGTGGGGTGTGGTCATTCGTCGTAGCCGGGCATGCGGCGGTCCAGGCGGCGCAGCAGGCCGGGCCAGACCAGCCTGTCCATGCCGGTGCCCATGGTCGTGACCTCGGCCTGGGCCGTGATGCCGTCCAGGATGGGCTGCGAGATCGGCAGCAGCCGTCCGCCGCCGGCCTGCGCCCGCACCTGCACCATGCAGGCCACCTCGGCGAAATACATCGCGACGAAGGCGTCGGCCACGGTGCGGCCCACGGTCAGCAGGCCGTGGTTGCGCAGCATCAGCACGCTCTTGCGGCCGAGGTCGTTCACCAGGCGGGGCTTCTCGTCGGGGTTGACGGCCAGGCCCTCGTAGTCGTGGTAGCCCAGCGTCGCCAGCACGTACAGCGAGGATTGCGTCAACGGCAGCAGCCCCTCGGCCTGCGCCGACACCGCCATGCCGTTGATGGAGTGGGTGTGCATGACGCAGGCGACGTCTTCGCGGCCCGCGTGCACGGCGCTGTGGATGGTGAAGCCGGCCGGGTTGACCTCGAAGGGCGAGGGCTCCAGCTTGTTGCCGTCCAGGTCGATCTTGACCAGCGAGGAGGCGGTGATCTCCTCGAACATCAGGCCGTAGGGGTTGATGAGGAAGTGGTGCGTTCCCGGCACGCGCGCCGAGATGTGCGTGAAGACCAGGTCGTCCCATCCGAACAGGGCCGTCAGGCGGTAGGCGGCCGCGAGGTCGACCCGCATGGCCCATTCCTCGGGCGAGACGTCGTTCTTCAGGGTGGGCAGGGACAGCGTAGGGGAGGTCATGGCGTTCTGGCGGGTTGCGGGGGATGGCAGGGCGATGGGACGCGATGCAGCCTCTGCGGCGCGTGCACGGAGGAAGGGGGCGCCGCGCCCGGGATGGATGACGCACGCGTCATCGGATGTCTCCTTTGATTTGCGAAAAATTGTCGACCGCACATTTGCGGTCGATCTGTCAACGATTTGCAGCCAAGACGCACCGGAGACACCTGCATGCGCATGCTCTTCGCGGTCCTGGGTTCGATCGCCCGACTACGGGCGAGGCCGCTGTCCGACCGCCTGCAGTTCGGCGCGCCGGTCGTGCGCGCGCTGGATCAGGTAGGCGCGGATCTGCTCCACCTGCTCAGGCGTGAGCCGGCCGCCGAACGGCGGCATGCCCTTGTCGGCCCGCGCGCCGGCCACGATGATCTGGAAGTCCTTGTGCGTCTGCGGTGTCATGTAGCGCAGGTCGGGGATCACGTTCGCGCTGAACGCGCCCAGGCCGTGGCACAGGCCGCAGTTCTGGCGGAACAGCTCGCGCCCTGCGTTCACGGCGGCAACATCGGCCGTCATCGGCGGCGGCTCGGGCAGTTGCTGCGGGCGCTGCTTCACCTCGGGCATCGCGGCCTTGCCGCCGAGCTTGAAAGTGAACACGCGCGCATCCGGCACGGTGCGCGTGCGCTCCGACAGGGCGCCGAAACCGATCGCGTAGGCGCCGCCCCAGCCGCTGCTGAAGCTCACGTACTGCTCGCCGTCCACCGTGTAGGTGACGGGCGCCGCGACCACGCCGCTGCTGACGCGCCGCTCCCACAGCAGCTTGCCGGTGTCGGCCGCATAGGCCAGCAGGCGCCCGTCGTGCGAGCCCTGGAACACCAGGTTGCCACCGGTGGCCAGCGTGCCGCCGTTGGCGATCTGCGCATAGGGCACGGACCAGGCCTCCTTCTGCCGGACCGGGTCCCAGGCCTGCAGCTTGCCGGTGAAGATCTGCGCGAACTCGTCGATCGTCTTCTTGTCCTCCGGCATCGCCGGGATCTCCATGCCGGTGTTCCAGACCCCCTTGCCCGGCTTGCTGTGCTCCGCCTTCGGGCTGTAGATGCCGGCGGTCGACTGCGTGGGGATGTAGACCAGGCCGGTCTTGGGGCTGTAGCTCATCGGGTGCCAGTTGTGGCCGCCCTGGTCGCCGGGGAAGACCATCTTGGGCTCGCCCTTGGTCCAGTAGCCGGCCACCGCGGCGTCGACGATGGGACGGCCGGTCGCCTTGTCGATGCCCTTGGCCCAGGTGACCATCGGCGCGAACTTCTCCGCCGACAGGAACTTGCCCGTGGCCGCGTCCAGCACGTAGAAGAAGCCGTTCTTGGGCGCCTGCATCACGACCTTGCGCGGCTTGCCGTCGATCGGCAGCGTGGCGACCATGATCTGTTGCGTGGCGGTGTAGTCCCAGGCGTCGCCGGGCGTTGTCTGGTAGTGCCAGACGTACTGCCCGGTGTCCGGCCGCACGGCGACGATGGACGACAGGAACAGGTTGTCGCCCTTGCCCTCCGAGCGCTGGCCGTAGTTCCAGTACGAGCCGTTGCCCACACCGAGGTAGAGCAGGTCGAGCTCCGGGTCATAGGCCATCGAGTCCCATACGGTGCCGCCGCCGCCTTGCTTCCAGTACTGGTTGCCGAACCAGGTCTTGCGGATCATGGCGATGGTGTCGCTCTCGTCGCCCTTGGCCGGATCGCCCGGCACGGTGAAGAAGCGCCAGGCCTGCCGGCCCGTCTCGGCGTCGTAGGCGGTCACGTAGCCGCGCACGCCGTACTCGGCCCCGCCGTTGCCGATCACCACCTTGCCCTTGACGACGCGCGGCGCGCCGGTGATGGTGTAGTTGCGCTCCGGGTCGATCACGGTGTCGACCGACCAGACCACCTTGCCGGTGCGCGCGTCGAGGGCTTCCAGCCGGCCGTCGTACACGCCCACGTAGACCTTGCCATTCCACACCGCGACGCCGCGGTTGGCCGCGTCGCAGCAACCCGAGCCCTGGATGCCACGGTAGACCTTCGGGTCGTACTTCCAGAGCAGCTTGCCCGTGCGTGCGTCCAGCGCGTGGACGATGCTGTAGGCGCTGGTGGTGTACATCACGCCGTCCACGACGATCGGCGTCGCCTCGACCACGCGGTCCAGGCCGAAGCGGTAGCTCCAGGCCAGGCCGAGGCGGTTCACGTTGCGGTCGTCGACCTTCGTCAACGGCGAATAGCGCTGCTCGCCATAGGTGCGGCCGGTGCTCATCCAGTTACCAGGTTCCTGGTCAGCGGCGCTCAGGCGGGCGGCGTCGACGGCCGCAGGTTTGGCCGCCGGCGCGGCGGCCGCGCCCTGCGCCGCCGACAGCGCGAACAGCGTCAGGGCCGTGGCCAGCACCGCCGATCCGCTCGATGGGGTGTTCATGGTGTTCTCCCTCAAAAAGAGCCGGGGCCGGTTTCGCGCCGGCCCCATTCGATACCGGGGCCGCGGAGCGCGGCCTTCGGGGGCGCGGTGGGCGTCAGGCGGCCGCCAGCGGTACGCCTTCGACCGTGATGCGGTGCATCAGCCGCCGTTCGCCGTGGTAGTCGTTCACCGCGAGGTGCCAGGTGGCGCGGTTGTCCCAGAACGCGATCGAGCCCGGCCGCCAGCGGAAACGCGTCTGGAATTCCGGCCGTGCACCGTGCTGGAACAGGAAGTCGAGCAGGGGCTGGCTTTCCTCTTCGGTCCAGCCGTCGAAGCGCAGCGTGAAGTCGCGGTTGACGTAGAGCGTGTCGCGTCCGCTGTCGGGGTGGCGGATGACCACCGGGTGGATGGCCGTGACCGGGGTGTGGTCCAGGTTGCCGAGCCGCGTGTCGCCGGCCTCGATCGCCTGCTTGGCTTCGATGCTGAAGGTGCGGCTGGTCGAGTGCACCGCACGCAGGCCCTTGAGCATGCGCTTCATGCCGTCGGACAGCGCGTCGAAGGCCTTGCTCATGCTCGCGAACATCGTGTCGCCGCCGAACGCAGGGACGTCCCGCGTCAGCAGGATCGAGCCCAGCGCCGGTACTTCGTCATAGCTGTGGTCGGTGTGCCAGCGCCCGCCGATGTTGGTGGTCTGCGCCTTCTCCTTGCGTACCTCGGCGATCTCGGGGTACGTGTCGGTCGCCTTGAAGAAGCGGTTGATGTTGATCTTGCCGAAGCGCCGCGCGAAGGCGATGTGCTGCTCGGGCGTCAGCTCCTGGTCGCGGAAGAAGATGACGCCGTGGTCGGCCAGCGCCTTCCTCAGTACGGCCAGCTGGGCGTCGTCGACGCCGCGCGACAGGTCGATGCCGTGGATCTCGGCACCGGCGCCGCCAGTGGTGGGGTGGACTTCGATGGCGGTGTTCTGCATGGGGGTCTTCGTCGTGTTCGTGGGGCCAACGGGCTGTGCCTCATTGACTCAACCCGAGCGCGGCCGCCACCTGCGGGTAGACCATGCCGTCGACCAACTGGCGCGTTGCCTCGCCGTAAGGCGGCGTGATGAGCTCGAAGATGCCGCCTGGGCGGCGCTCGTAGAAGCCACGCGGGTTGGAGAACTCGCGGAACCCTTCCTCGCCGTGGTGGCGGCCCATGCCGCTGCCGCCCACGCCGCCGAAGCCCATGGAGGCCAGGGCGCCCTGCATCACGGCGACGTTGAAGCACACCCCGCCCGAGCGGGTGCGCGTGGCGATGGCCTGGCGCAGCGCCGGGTCGTCGGTGAAGGCGTAGATGCCCAGCGGCGTGTCGCCGCGGTTGATGCGCCGGACGAGGTCGTCGGCGTCCTTGTAGGTCTGGATCGGCAGGATGGGGCCGAAGATCTCGTCGCAGACCACCTGCGCGTCGTCGCCGGGGTTGACGACGAGGTAGAAGGGCATGTCGCGCGCCTGGGCCTTCATGTCGCCGCCGACCTGGATCACCTGGGCGCCCTTGGCGCGCGCGTCCTCCACCATGCCGGCCAGCCGCGCCACGTGGCGGTCGTTGATGATGCCGCAGGCGCTGCTGGCACCGTTGTCGTGCGCGAAGTTCTTCCGCATGACGTCGGTGAAGGCCTCGACGAAGGCCTGCAGGCCCTGCTCGGGCACCAGCAGATGATCGACCGTGATGCACAGCTGGCCGCGCTTGATGGCCTTGATGCCGGCGATGACGGACAGCGTCTGCGGGTCGGTGAGCTTGTCGGGGCCGACGATGGTCGGGTTGCGCCCGCCGAGTTCCAGCGTCACCGGCACCAGGTTGTCGGCGCAGGCCTTCATGACCTGGCGGCCGATCGCGGTGCCGCCGGTGAAGAGCAGGTGGTCCCAGGGCAGGGCGGCGCAGCGCTTGGCCAGTTCCAGGTCGCCGTTGACCACCGCCACCTCGTCCTCGGCGAAGTAGGCCGCGAACATCTCCTGCAGCAGCGCACCGCTGTGCGGCGTGAGGTCCGAGGGCTTCATCACCACGCGGTTGCCCGCGCCCAGCATGTCGATCACCGGGCCCACGCCGACGTCGAAGGGGAAGTTCCATGCGGCCATGTTGCAGACCACACCCTTGGGGCTGTACTGCACGTAGGCCACCGATTCGCCCTGCGTGGCCGCATCGACGTGCTTGGCGATGGGCTTCATCCATTCTTGGATGTGCGCGCAATTGAACTGCACGCGCTCGAACATGGCCGTGATCTCGGTCAGGTCCGCGGCCAGGCCCGGATGACTGCCGAAGTCGGCCGCCAGCGCCTCGTGGATCTTGCTGCGGTAGCGGTACATCATGGGCGCGACGCGGGCCATGCGCTCGATGCGTGCCTCGGCGCTGGGGAACATGTCCTGGGCGAAGGCGGCCTTCTGCAGGCGGAAGACGCGCTCCAGGCGCTGGATGGAAGTTTCGACGGTCAAGGGATGTCTCCTGTGGAATGGGTCCGCACTCGCCGAGGGTGGCCGCGTGCGGGGCGTTGCATCATCCGAAGAGCCGATGCATGTGTCCAATGCATTCAGAGGATGCTTTCAATGATCTGAAGGCATTGAAGATCGGCGCTGCGGGAAGGCGGCCCGGCGCGCTCACGCGATGGGTGGCTGGCTCAATCCAGCTTGGCGCCCGTGGCTTCCACCAGTTGCAGCACCACCGGCAGCAGGCGCTGGTAGGCCGCTGCGGCCTCGGCGGGCGAGTTGCCGATCGGCTCGGCGCCGATGGCCTCGATGCGCTGGCGGACCTCGGGCTGCGCCACCACCGCCTGCATCTCCCGGCCGAGGCGCTGGACGATGTCGTCGGGCGTCTTGGCCGGCGCCATCAGTGAACTGGGGCCGGCGAAGGCAAAGATGTCGTCCTTGTAGCCCTGCTCGGCGAAGGTCGGCACGTCGGGCAGGGACTTGATCCGCGTCGATCCGACGGCTGCCAGCGCCCGCAGCTTGCCGGTCGCGACGTGCTGCTGCATGGCGGCGGCCGATGCCACGGTCATCTGGATGCTTCCGCCGATCAGGTCGACCACCATCGGCGCCTCGCCCTTGTAGGCGGCATGCAGCGTCCTCAGCCCGTAGGTCTTGTCGATGTAGACCTGCACCTGGTGGGCCAGCGTGCCCGCGCCCCAGGAGCCCACGGCGAAGCTGCCGGGCGCCGCGCGGATGGCCTCGATCAGGCTCTTCACGTCGGTGGCCTGCACCGAGGGGTGCACCGCCAGCACCGTCCGCGCGACGGCCACGTCGGAGATCATGCGCAGGTCGGTGCGCGGGTCGTACGGCAGCTTCCGGTAGAGCGCCAGGTTGGCCGTGATGGGGGCCGGGATGGTCAGCAGCAAGGTGTAGCCGTCGGCCGCGCTCTTGGCCACGTAGTCAGTGGCGATCACGCCGTTGGCGCCGGCGCGGTTCTCGACGATCACTGGCTGGCCCAGGCGCTTGCCCAGCCCATCGGCGATGGTGCGGGCGATGGTGTCGGTCGAGCCGCCGGCCGGGTACTGGACGACGATGCGGACCGGCTTGCCGGGGTACCCGGGTTCCGCGCGGACGGCGGTGGCCGTGGCGGCGAGCGACAAGGCCATCCAGTGGCGGCGCGTGAGTCCCATGATGTGTCTCCCGAACGTTCCGCCACCTGTCCGCTGCGGTGGTCGTGCGGAAAATTGTCAGTCGACCGTCACCGTCCGATCTGTCATCGATTGGCAATGCAAGGGCCGGGAAGATACCGATACCGAAGCGGCGGGCGCATGCTCCCGATGCCGGGCCGGTCTCAACGGCCCAGCGCCTTGAGCATGGACTGTTCGGTATCGGCCAGTTCCGCGTCCCAGGCCAGCAGCGTGTCGCAGAAGACGCGGGCGGGTTCGGACAGCGTGCGCCCTCGCAGCCGCGCGATGCCGTACTTCGCATGCAGGTCGATCTGGATGCGGGGCATCGCAATCAACCGGCCGTCGCGGAACTCGTCGGCGCACATGAAGGGGCTGAGCATCGCCACGGCGTCGGAATGCAGCAGCACCGACTTGAGCACCGAGAAGCTGTCGCAGGTGATGGACAGCAGCGACTCGCTGCTCTTCCTTCGCACGCCGGGCCGGATGAGCCTGGCCAGCTTGTTCTGCAGGTCGTCCGATGACGGGGCTCCTGCCAGGGGATAGTCGAGCAGGGCCTGCAGCGGGGTCGGATGCACGGCCAGGGGATGGCCGGCGCGGCCGACCGCCACGGTCGGATGGCGCCGCAGCGGCCGCACCTCGAAGTCTTCCCGCGACTCGACCTCGCTCATGTCCGCCACCATGAGCTCGATCTCGCGCTGGCGCAGGCGCTGGGGCAGGCTGCGCCAGGGCGCCACGACGATGTGGGTCCGCAGGCCGGGATGGACAACGCTCATCCGGCCCGCCACCTCGCCGACCAGCGTGGCACCGACGAACGGGCCGGCGCCGACCCGCAGCTCGCCGATGTCCATGCCCTTGACCAGCGCCACGTCGCGCTGGAGTTCGCGCACCGTGCCGTGGAGATCGCGCGCATAGCGCAGCACCAGTTCTCCCATCGCGGTCGGCGTGACCCCGCGCCGCCCCCGGTCGAACAGCGAGGCGCCCAGCAGGGCCTCCGTTCCCTGGATGCTGCGCGTCAGCGCGGACTGGGTGTGTGGAGCGCTTCGGCAGCGCGCGCGTAGTTTCCGTGCTCGGAAAGGAGCAGCACGTGCCTCAGTTGACGGAACTCGATCACCATTCCTCCTGCACATCGATGAAATGAGAACAATGAATTGGACGAATTCTGCACCGCTCTCCATCATCCCACGGTGCCGGCCGAAGGACGGTCGAACAAGAGCAGAAATCAGGAGACAACCCACATGCCCATCATCGGCCCGGCCGGCGGCAAAGCCTCGTCATGATCGACTACATCGTCATTGGCGGTGGCTCCGCCGGATGCGTGCTCGCCAGCCGCCTCACCGAAGATCCCTCGATCCGCGTCGCGCTGATCGAGGCGGGCGGTGTGGACAAGAGCGTGCTCATCCATTGCCCCGCCGGCGTCGCCGGCCTCGGCAACACCCCCATGAACTGGGCCTTCGACACGGTGCCGATGGCAGGGCTGCAGGGCCGGCGCGGCTATCAGCCGCGCGGCCGCGTGCTCGGCGGCTCCAGTTCGGTCAATGCGATGGTCTACATCCGGGGCCACCGCTTCGACTACGACAACTGGGCGGCCCAGGGAAACGCCGGCTGGAGCTACGACGAGGTGCTCCCGTACTTCAAGCGCGCCGAGGACAACAGCCGCGGCGCCGATGCCTTCCACGGAAGCGGCGGGCCGCTTGGCGTCTCGGACCTGCGCAATCCGAATCCCTTCGCCTTCCACTTCGTCGAGGCGGGTGTGCAGGCCGGCTACGCGCGCACGCCCGACTTCAACGGCGAGCGGCAGGAGGGCATGGGCGTGTACCAGGCCACGCAGCGCAACGGGGAGCGCTGCAGCGCCGCCAAGGCCTACCTGACGCCGAATCTGGACAGGTCCAACCTGCAGGTGATCACCGACGCTCAGGTGCAGCGGATCGTGGTCGAGCAGGGGCGCGCCGTCGGCGTGCAGTACCTGCAAGGCGGCCAACGCCAAGAACTGCGCGCCGGCCGCGAGGTGCTGCTCAGCGCGGGCGCGCTGCAGTCGCCGCAGGTGCTGATGCTCTCGGGCATCGGGCCGGCCGCGCACCTGCGGGAGCACGGCATCGCGCCGGTGCTGGACCTGCCCGGCGTCGGCCAGAACCTGCAGGACCACCCGGACGGCCTCATCGTCGTCAAGGCGCCCCACATCAAGGACCTGTTCGGGCTCTCGCTGGGCATGCCCTTTCGCATGTTGCGCGGCATCCTGGAATGGCGGCGCGCGCGCACGGGCCTGCTGACCACCAACTATGCTGAATCGGGCGGCTTCATCCGCACCGACGCCGGTGAAGACGGGCCGCCCGACATCCAGATGATCTTCGTCATCGCCAAGATCGAAGACCACGGCCGCAAGGTACTGTGGGGCAATGGCTATTCATGCCACATCGACCTGCTGCGGCCCAAGAGCCGCGGCAGCGTGCGCCTGGCGGGCAGCGACCCGGCCCGGCCGCCGCTCATCGATCCCAACTTCCTGTCGCATCCCGATGACATGCAGCGCATGGTGAAGGGCTTCAAGGCGATGCGCCGCATCCTGGAGCAGCCGGCGCTGGCGCGCTTCGGCGGCAAGGAAGACCCGGCGTCCGCCGCCGCGCGCACGGACGAGCAGATCGAGCAGCACCTGCGCACCCATGCCGACACGGGCTACCACCCGGTGGGAACCTGTCGCATGGGTAGCGGCCCCCTGGACGTGGTCGACGAGCGCCTGCGCGTGCGCGGCATCGCGGGGCTGCGCGTGGTGGACGCGTCCGTCATGCCCGAGATTGTCGGCGGCAACACCAACGCTCCCACCATCATGATCGCCGAGAAGGCGGTCGACATGATCCTCAAGGGCGACGCATAACGCCCCCGGCCCACCTTTTCCCAAGATGCCTGGAGATCCACGATGAATTCAGTCCGTCCCACTGCACTCGAACTGCTCGCCGCCATGCAGAGCGGCCCCGTCGTTTCCCGCGATCATGCGCGCGAGGCGATCCTGCTCCTGGAGGACGACCTGCCCTGGGTGAGCCTGCCGGATGGCTCGACGATCCAATTGCTGCAGGTGGATCTGAACCAGAATCTCTGGATCACCCGCAACCGCATGAAGCCGGGATTCCAAGTCAACACGCACTATCACACCGGACCCGTGTTCGCTGTCACGCAATCGGGGGAGTGGTTCTACAAGGAATACGCAGACAAGGTGAATAAGGCCGGCGCCTATCTGTACGAACCGGCCCATTCCGTGCATACGCTTTGCGTGTCGCCGGACGCCAAGGAGGACGCCGTGGTGTGGTTCGCCATTTTCGGCACCAACGTTGACATCAACGACAAGGGGGATGTGATCGGCATCCTCGATGCACAGACCGCCCTGAAGGTCTACCGCGCCTTGTGCGCGGCCGAAGGCAAGTCGTGCGACCGGCTCGTGGTGGTCGGCGAATGAGCGGGGCCGGGCAGGCCGCGAACGCGGGCGCAGCCATGAATCAGCCAGCGAAGAAACCCAACATCGTCGTCATCTGGGGCGACGACATCGGCCTGTGGAACCTGAGCGCCTACAACCGTGGCGCCATGGGCTACCGGACGCCGAACATCGACCGCATCGCCAACGAGGGCGCGCTGTTCAGCGACCACTACGGGCAGCCGAGCTGCACCGCCGGGCGCGCGGCCTTCATCACCGGCCAGTTGCCGATCCGCTCCGGCATGACCACGGTGGCGCAGGTGGGCGGCAGGCTCGGCCTCCAGCACCAGACCGCGACGCTGGCCGAAGTGCTCAAGACCCAGGGCTACATGTGCGGCCAGTTCGGCAAGAACCACCTGGGCGATCGCAACGAGTTCCTGCCCACCGTGCACGGCTTCGACGAATTCTTCGGCAACCTCTACCACCTCAACACGGAAGAGGAGCCCGAGGACTGCGACTATCCGCAAGACCCTGCCTTCCGCCAGCGGCACGGCCCGCGCGGCGTGCTGCGTTCCTGGGCCACGGCCGAGGAGCAGCCGCACGAGGACCCGCGCTTCGGCAAATGGGGCAGGCAGCGCATCGAGGACACCGGCCCGCTCACGCGCCAGCGCATGGAGCGCATCGACGAGGAGTTCATCGACGCCTCCTTCGATTTCATGGAGCGGGCGGTCGCGGCCGACAAGCCCTTCTTCGCCTGGATCGCCACCACCCGCATGCACGTCTTCACCCACGTGCCCAGCGAGTACAAGGACCGCGCGAGGCACCACACCAGCGGCGACGACCTCCACTGCGCCGGCATGCTGCAGCACGACGAGAACGTCGGCAGCGTCCTGGACAGGCTCGATGCCCTGGGCATCGCCGACAACACCATCGTCATCTACTCGACCGACAACGGCCCCGAAACCGACACCTGGCCGCACGGTGCGACCTCGCCGTACCGCAGCATGAAGATGACCACCTGGGAAGGCGCGATGCGGGTGCCGATGATGGTGCGCTGGCCCGGCCGCATCGCGCCGCGGACCGAGCTCAACGGCATCCAGAGCCACGAGGACGTGTTCACGACGCTGGCGAGCGCGGCCGGCCTGCCCGACATCCGCGAGCGCCTGGCCCGGGGCGATGCGCTGGGCACCGGCGTGGTCAAGAAGAACCACGTCGACGGCGTCGACAATCTGGACTACTGGACCGGAAAGACGGATCGCTCGGCGCGCGACCACATCCTGTACTACGCCGAAAGCCGGCTGCAGGCGGTCCGCTGGAAGCAATGGAAGATGCATTTCTACACCCGTGACGGTTACTACGGCCACACGCAGAAGCTGGAGATTCCGCTGCTCTTCAACATCCGGCAGGATCCCTTCGAATACTTCGACGGCGCGCCAGGGCCGCGCGCGACGGTGCTCCAGTCGAAGGCCCACGTGTTCCATGCGGCCGGCGAGATCGTGGCGGCCCACCTCCGGACCTTCCAGCAGTTCCCGCCCGTGCAAAAGGGCACTTCGCTGAGCTTCGCCGAGGCCCTGGAAGCCGCCCAAACCCAACACAAGGAGAAACTCGCATGACCTGCCTGATCACTGGCGGCACCCGCGGCATCGGCCGCGCCACCGCGCTGCTCGCGGCGCGTTCCGGCCACGCCGTGGCGGTGGTGGGCCGCGACGCCGGGGAAGGGGCCGAAGTCGTGGCGGCCATCGAGGCCGAAGGCGGGCGGGCCGCTTTCGTCGCGGCCGACATCACCCGACCCGATGAAGTGGCGTATGCCTTCGACGCAGCGGCCCAACTCGGCCCGTTGCGCGCCGTGGTCAACGCGGCCGGCATCACCTACAACAGCCGTGTTGCCGACTTCGACGCGGATGCGCTGGACCGCTTGATGAGCGTGAACGTGGTTGCGCTCATTGTCTGCTGCCGCGAGGCGGCGCGCCGGCTGTCCACGCGAAGCGGCGGGCAGGGCGGCGCCATCGTCAACCTGTCGTCCATGGCCGCAACCATAGGCGGGCGCTTCGGCGGCAGCGCCTACGCGGCGTCCAAGGCTGCGGTGGATTGCTTCACCACCGGCTTCGCGCGCGAGGTGGCGCGCGAGGGCATACGCGTCAACACCGTACGGCCGGGCGTGGTCGCCACGCCGATGACGGCTTTCGTGACCGGCAATGAGGAACTTTTGAAGCGCGTGCAGGACTCGATTCCGCTGGGCCGCATCGGCCGGCCGGAGGAGGTCGCCGAACTGGTGGTGTGGCTGCTGTCGGACAAGGCCTCGCTGGTCATGGGCGCCCATGTGGACGCGGGCGGCGGCGGCTTCCTGATCGCGGGGTGAACGGCATGACCCTTCGCCAAGTCACCCTGTCCTGGCTCAAGGAGCCCGGCAACGAGGAGCACATCGCCGCGCTGCGGCGCGCCGGCGAAAGCCTGCGCCAGATTCCCGGTGTGCTCGGCATCGAGTTCGGCCATGTCGCCCGCCTGGGCCGGCCCAGCCAGGACGAGAGCTTCGACGTCGCCATGCTGATCACCTTCGCATCGGCCGACGCAGCACGCAACTACGGCCCGCACCCCCTGCACGTGCAGGCGGCACAGCAGAGCCAGGCCTATGTGGCCCAGGTTCGCAGCTACAGCTTCGAGGTCTGAAGCTCCGGGCCGTGCCGCCCGGTTGCTGCCCGATGGCGATGTGCCGGCGGCGCGGCACTGCGGCCCGTCGGCACGGAGCGCGCCATGAACAGCTCTTCAAGAAATGCGCCGGCGCAGGGCGGGCGCGCCGAAATGGCCTGGATCCCCGCGGGCGCCTTCCTCATGGGATCGGATCGCCACTACGCCGAGGAAGCGCCGGCCCACTGGGTTTCGGTCGATGGCTTCTGGATCGACACGCACCCCGTCACCAATGCGCAGTTCCGCGACTTCGTCGAAGCCACCGGCCACGTCACCCTGGCGGAGCGCCCCGCCGACCCGGCGGACTATCCCGGGGCCGATCCGGCGATGCTGGTGCCTTCCTCGGTCGTCTTCCGCAAGACGGCGGGCCCGGTCGACCTGCGCAATGTCTACAACTGGTGGACCTATCAGCCCGGTGCCGACTGGCGCCATCCGCGCGGGCCCGGCAGTTCGCTGCAAGGCCTGTGGCAGCATCCCGTCGTGCAGGTGGGCTTCGAGGACGCCCAGGCGTATGCGCGCTGGGCGGGCAAGGAACTGCCCGCCGAGGCCGAATGGGAATACGCCGCCCGCGGCGGCCTCGAAGGCCGGGAATACTGCTGGGGCGACGAGTTCAGCCCCGGCGGCCAGGTGATGGCCAACACCTGGCAGGGCGAGTTCCCCTGGCAGAACCTGCAGCTCGACGGCTACGAGTGGACTTCGCCGGTCGGGGCCTTTCCGCCCAACGGCTACGGGCTGTACGACATGGCCGGCAACGTCTGGGAATGGACCACGGACTGGTACCAGGAACACGGCAAGGTCGTGCAAGCCTGCTGTGCACTGTCCAATCCGCGCGGCGGCCGCGCCGAGGACAGCATCGCCCCGCGGATGCCGAGCAGCCGCATTCCCCGGCGGGTCATGAAAGGGGGCTCGCACCTGTGCGCACCGGACTACTGCCATCGCTACCGTCCTGCCGCGCGCATGGCTCAGCCCAACGACACCGCCACCAGCCATCTCGGGTTTCGCTGCATCGCGCGCGGCGGGCCACCGGCGCGTGGCTGTTGCCTCAGCGCCGCAGCGTCCTGAGCATGGCCCGCTCCGTTGCCGCCAGCTCGGTGTCCCATGTCATGAGCAGGTCGCGGAAGACGCGTGCGGGCTCCGACAGCGTGCGCCCCCGTTGCCGGGCGATGCCGTAGCCGGATCTGCGGCATCGCGACGAGCCGCCCGTCGCGCAGCTCGTCGGCGCACATGAAGGGGCTGAGCATCGCGATCGCGTCCGAGTGCAGCAGCACCGACTTGAGCACCGAGAAGCTGTCGCAGGCAGCTGCGTAGCTTCGGGTGGGTGCGGCTCATGCGGGCCACCACCTCGCCTACCAGGGTGGCACCGACGAAGGGCCCGGCACCGACGCGGAGTTCACCCAGGTCCATGCCCTTGGCGAGGCCCACGTCGCGCTCAAGGTCGTGCGCGGCATGCGCGATCGCGCGGGCATGGCGCAGCACGAGCTCGCCGATCGCCGTGGGAGTGACCTCGCGCGGGCCGCGGTCGAACAGCGGCGCGCCCAGCTGCGCCTCGATGCCCTGGATGCTGCGCGTCAGCGCCGGCTGGGTGATGTGCAGCGCGCCCGATGCGCGCGCGTATTTGCGGTGCTCCGCCAGGGCGATGACATGGCGCAGTTGACGCAGTTCGACCATGTTTCTTCCGGGCGCCGACGGCCCGACCGCCGGGCGTCGGTGGCGATCCGGGCGGGCAGGGGATTCAGGCGCGGGCCGCCAGCGCGCGCCGCATGCCGATCATCACGGCGATGCCGGCCAGGACGAACATCGCGCACAGGATGTAGATGGCGCCGGCCAGGCTTCCGGTTTGCGTCTTGATGGCGCCGACCACGGCCGGGCTCACGCCCGCCAGGCTTGCCAGCGTGTTGATGAAGGCGATGCCGGCAGGGGCCTGCTCCTTGCTCAGGTAGCGCGTGACCATGGCCCAGAAGACGGGCGTGGAGGCAACCAGGGCCGAGCCGCCCGTGGCGATGGCCACCAGCGTCCAGGCCAGGCTGCCGCTGGCGATGGCGGCCGACAGGCCCATAAAGCCTGCCGCCGCCGCGAGGAAGGCGAACCCGTAGTGCAGCCGTTGCTCGTTGCAGCGGTCGGAATTGCGTCCGTAGAGCACCATGGCAATGATGCCGAAGAAGTTCGGGATGACGGCGTACAGGCCCACCTTCTGCAGGTCGGCCACGCCCAGTTCCTTGATGATGGTAGGCGTCCAGAAGGCCAGGAAGTAGCCGGCGCACCCTGAGACGAAGGCGCCCATGGCCAGGAGGTAGACCTTCGGGTCGCCCAGCATGTGGCGGAAGGCATGCTTCTCCTCGGCGGCGCCGCCGCTGCCGTGCAGCGCGCGCTCCACGAAAGTGCGTTCGGCCGGCGAGAGCCATTTCGCCTCGTGGGGGCCGTTGGGCAGCAGGAAGTAGACCAGCACGCCCAGCGCGACCGTGGGCAGGCCTTCGATCAGGAACATCCACTGCCATCCCTCCCAGCCATGGAGGCCATGCAGGTTCTTCAGGATCCACCCCGACACCGGGCTGGTGACGAAGGCGGCCGCCACCTGCGCCGTGCAGAACAGGGCGATCACCCGTGCCCGGCGCGCCGGCGGATACCAGAAGGTCAGGTACAGCACGATGCCGGGGAAGAAGCCCGCCTCGAACACGCCCAGCAGGAAGCGGACGATGTAGAACTGCGTCGGCGTGTGGACGAACATGGTCGCGGTGGAGGCCAGGCCCCACAGCACCATGATGCGAAGGATCGTCGCGCGGGCGCCGATGCGCTTGAGGAGCATGTTGCTCGGCACCTCGAAGATCACGTAGCCGATGAAGAACATCGTCGCGCCCAGCCCGTAGACGGCGTCGCTGAATCCCAGCGAGGTCTTCATCTGCAGCTGAGCGAACCCGATGTTGGCGCGGTCGATGAAGTTCAGCAGGTAGCAGATGAACAGGAAGGGGATCAGCTTGCGGGTGATCTTCCGGTAGACGGCTTCCACGTCGCGGGGCGCGTCGTGCTCGAGGGCCGCGCCCGTGGCCGTGGAACTGGAAATGGCAAAGGACATGCAGGGTCTCCTGGCGTGACGTCGCTCGGGCGCGTCAGCCGTTCTTCTTCATGATCCGCAGCGCCGGCTGCGCCGCTGCAGCAGCGCGGCGCGTGGGGGCTTTCGCCGCACGGGCCGACACCTTGCGCTGCCGGGCGTCGGAGCGGGACCTGCCCGATGCCAGCTCGATGACCGCGGAGGAGGGCGCCTTGGCCCGCCCGGCGGACGGGGCGTCCGCGGCGGGGGCCGCGGCCTCGGCGGAGCCGTGCTGCCGGGCCAGTTCCATGAGGAGCCGATGCTCCGCCAGCAGGGCATCGCCCAGGTCGTTGAGGTCGGGCAGCGCCCGGCGGCAGGCCACCAGGCCGTAGTCGAGGCGGCCGTTGTAGCTCTGGACGGTGATGTTCAGCGCCAGGCCGTGCGTCACGATGGAGACCGGGTAGTAGCTCACGACCTGCGCCCCCGCGAAATAGAGTTCCGCGGGGATGCCGGCGACGTTGGAGATCACGACGTTGGCCATCGGCGGCAGCACGTTGGCCAGCCGCGAGCGTCCGTAGAGCGACGCGAAGCCGGACATCAGCCAGGGCGCTGCGAACATGGGGAAGTCCATCGGGATGGCGCCCCGGATGCTGTTCATCGTGCTCTTGCGCTGAGTGGAGTTGTCGTTGATGCGCTTCAAGCGGGCGAGCGGGTCGGCCTCGTCCGTCGCCAGGTCGATGGTCATCATGCCGACCTGGTTGTTGTTGGTCGCGTCGCCGGCTTCGCGCAGGCTCATCGGCGCTGCCGCCACCAGCGGCTTGGTCGGCAGTTCGTGGCTTTCCTGCAGGTAGCGCCGCAGCGCGCCCGACACCGTGGCCATCACCACGTCGTTGAAGGACACATCGAGCTGCCTGGCGATGAACTTGATTTCCGAGACCGGCACGGTGCGGCCGGAGAAGCTGCGCTGATTGGTGATGGCCACGTTCAGCGGCGTCTTCGGCGCCAGGAAGCCCGTGAGGCGCGAAGGCTTCCACTGGCGCATGCCGTCCTCCTTCGTCGGCATCAGCGCCTTGGCGGCGCGCGCCATCTCGGGGGCCATGCGCAACAGCTTGACGTACTGCTCGATCGTGTTGCGCACGGCGGCGGTGGCCAGCTCCGCCATGCCGAGCTGGTACTGGTTGCGGCGCAGCTTCTGGCGGGGCGGCTTGATCTGGCGCCCGGCGGCCGTGAGGTCGAAGATGGCGCGGCCGACTTCCGCGCCGGCCTGGCCGTCGATGGCCGCGTGGTGGAACTTCGAATAGAGGCCCACCTCGCCGCTGCGCAATCCGTCGATCACCACCATCTCCCACAGCGGGCGGCTGCGGTCCAGCAGGCTGGAATGCAGGCGCGAGATGGCCTGCTGCAGCTGGCGGTTGCTGCCCGGCTTGGGCAGCGTGATGTGCCGGATGTGGTGCTCGAGGTCGATGTCCTCGTCCTCCACCCACACCGGGTTGGAGAGGTCGAAGGGCATCAGGGCCAGCTTGCGCGTGAACACCTCCGCGAGATGCAGGCGGCGTTCCATGAAGGCCTTGACGTCCTCGAAGAAGTCGCCGTTGTAGCCTTCCGGCAGCTTGAGCACGTTGAGGGCGCCGACATGCATGGGCGTTTCCGGCGATTCGAAGTGCAGGAACACGGCGTCCATGCCGCTGAGGTGGTTCATGGGTTGTCTCCGTGAGTTCTTGTTGAGGCGATGGGTGTGACAGCAGGAAAGCGGGCGGCGGCGCTACTCCCTCAGCGGCGCCTTGAACGGATAGAGCAACCGGTTCAGGCCGCGGGGGTTGAAATGGGTCCATCCGTCCTCGGGCTGCGCCAGGCGGTCGGCCACGGCATACCAGGCCAGCGGATTGACGCCCATGCCCATGTGGGAGCAGGCGTTGATCTCGATGTTGTCGGTCTGCGGGCCGGGGCGCTCGACGCTGCAGCCCCAAGCCACGACGCCGTCGCCGCGCGAATAGATGGAGGTGGTGGGCACTGGTGGCGCCGTGTCGCCGCGGCCTTCGGCCTGGTCGTTGTCGCTGACGATGCGGTAGAGGTCCCAGGCGTTGGTGCTTTCGTGCGGGCCGTAGAGCGGACTGCCGAGCGTGATGACCTGCCGCACCCGGCCGGGCGCCGCGCGCGCGAGCTCGCGGGCGAAGAGTCCGCCCAGGCTCCATCCCACGAGGCTGACCTTGCGTCCGGACTGCTCGGCCAGTTGCGCCAGCGTCCGGTCCAGGCGGTCGCGCACGCCGGCGCGCGGCCCGAAGTTGCGGCCCTGGCCCCAGCCGTGCGCGTCGTAGCCCAGAAGCCGCAGGAAGCGGCGTAACGGTTCGGTCGTGCCGTCGCCTGCCAGCAGGCCTGGCAGCACCAGGACGGTGTGCCCGTCCCCGCGCGGCGCGGCACCCAGCAGCCAGGGCATGGCCCACGGGAGGGAGGCCAGTTCCAGCAGGGCCCGGCTTTCGAGGGCCATCAGCAGCCTGCTGGGTCGGCTTTCATCGGGCGTGCGGCTGAAGGGGGCGGTCAGGGAAGGTCGGGGTGGGGTTGCGATCATGTGGGAGGGTGCAGCTTGATGTGTGACAGCTTGAGGGGGTGTGACAGCGTTGTCTCCGGTGGCGCAGCCAGGGCGGCGGCCGTTCAGTCCGGCGCGCGAAGGGCGGCCAGTTCGTCCAGGAGCATCTTCTTGGAGAGCTTGCCCACCGGCGTCTTGGGCAGCGTGTCGCGGAACTCGATGGCATGCACCATCTCGTGTTTGCCGAGCTTGTCCTTCAGGAAGGCTTTGAGTTCATCGAGCGTGAAGGCCGCGTGTCCGGCGCGCAGCTTCATGTAGGCCTTGGGAGACTGGCCCCGGTACTCGTCGGGGATGCCGATCACCAGGACTTCTTCCACCGCGGGATGGCCGTAGATGGCTTCCTCGATCACGCGCGGATAGACGTTGAACCCGCTGCACAGGAGCATGTCCTTGGTGCGGTCGACGATGTACATGTAGCCGCCCTCGTCCATGTAGCCGACGTCGCCGGTGCGGAAGAAGCCGTCGGCGGTGAAGGACTCCTGCGTGGCCTTCTCGTTGTTCCAGTAGCCCTTCATGACGTTCGGCCCCGAGATGGCGATCTCGCCGCGCTCGCCCATCGGCACCGTCTTCGACGGATCGTCCACGTCCAGGAACTTGATCACGTCGCCCAGCTGGGGAATGCCGCAGGAGCCGGGCTTGAGCTGCCCCAGGGTCGGGGTGAAGGTGCCGCAGGAGGAGGTCTCCGTCATGCCCCAGCCTTCGGTCAGCTTGCAGCCGGTGAGCTCGGTGAAGCGGCGCAGCAGCTCGACCGGCAGCGGCGCCCCGCCGGAGCAGCACACCTTGAGCGAATGCAGGTCGTGGCGCTCCACCTCGGGGTGGCTGACGAGCGCGCTGAACATGGTGGGGACGCCGGGGAAGCAGCTGATGCGCCGGCCGCTGATCTCCTTCAATGCGGCGTCCGGGTCGAACTTGGGTTTCAGCACGATCTCGGCCCCGAGCGAGACCGGGAACAGCATCGCGCAGACCATGGCGTAGACGTGGAACAGGGGCAGCACCACCAGGAAGCTCTCGGTGCCGTCGGCATGGAGCATCCGGTCGTTGTCCACGTAGGTGGCGGTGATCTGGCTGGTGCTGGCGCTGAGGTTGGCGTGCGTCAGCATGGCTCCCTTGGGCACGCCCGTGGTGCCGCCCGTGTACGGCAGCACGGCCAGCGTTTCCTCGAGGTCCTGCACGGGGTACGGCGTGGGGGGGCCGTCGTTGTCCAGCAGCTGCGCGAAGGACTGGCATTGGGCATCGAACTCGACGGCCGCCACCTGGCCCGACTGCACGAGCTGCGCCTGTGTCTGTCCGGGCGCCGCGCCGAATTCGCCCATCGATCCGACCACCAGCCGCTGCAGCCGCGTCTTGAGCAGCAGCCCGTCCATCTGCGGATAGAGGGACTTCAGGTCGAGGGTGATGACGATGTCGGTGCGGCTGTCCTCGATCTTGTGCGAGAGCACCTTGCCGGCGTCCAGCGGCGAGTAGTTGACGACCGTGCCGCCCGCGCGAAGGATGCCGAAGAAGCCGATGATGTACTGCGGCACGTTGGGCAGGTAGAGGCCGACGTGGACGCCCGGCTTCACGCCCAGGCGCTGCAGGCCTGCAGCGGCCCGGTTCACCAGTGCATCCAGTTCCCGATAGCTGAGCTTGCGGTCCATGAAGTCGATCGCGGTCCGGTCCGGCCAGCGCGCGGCCGATCGGGCGAGCAGCTCCGAGAGCGCGAATCGGGGAAGTTCGGCGTCCCAGCGCAGGTCGGCGGGGTACGAACGAAGCCAGGGTGCTTGCATGCGGGGTGTCTCCTTTTCCACACGATGGTGCGTTTGCGCCTTCCTAAAATCTGTCCTGGATTTGCGGCGCAGACGCCAGGGAGACAAGACTTGAATGCCCCAGCCTCACTGACCGAGCGACACCGTCGCGTGCTCCTGAAGAACCCGTGGTTCGCCGGGTTGTCGGAGACGGTGCGCGACGACGTGCTGGCCCGCGTGCAGCCCAAGGGACTGGCCCGGGGCGACTGCCTGTTCCGGCGGGGCGATGCGTCGGACGGCGTGTACGGCGTGCTGGAAGGGACCCTGAGGCTGAGCGGGACCTCCAAGGAGGGCAGGGAGGCGGTCCTGGATTTCTACGAGCCCGGCGCCTGGATCGGTGAAATCTCTTCACTGGACGGGCTGCCGCGCACCCACGATGCCTACGCGCATGTGCCCACGCGCGTCCTTCATCTCAGCCTGAAGCATCTGGAGGCGCTGCTGGAGCGCTATCCGGAACTGTCGCGGCACCTGCTGCGCCTCGAGTGCCGGCGGCTTCGGCTGCTGTTGGGCGAAGTCGAGGCGTTCTCCCTGAACACGCTGGAGCAGCGCCTGGCCGGGCGCCTGCTCATGCTCGCCGAAGCCTATGGCTCCCCCACCGCCTGGGGACAGCGGATCGAGCTCCACCTGTCACAGGAGCTGCTGGCCCAGCTCGTCGGGGTCTCGCGCCAGCGCGTCAACCAGATCTTCAAGGCCTGGGAGATCGACGGGCTGGTGGAGCAGCGCTACGGCCGGGTGCTGCTGCTGGACCGCGGGCGCCTGGATGCGCTGGCGCAGGGCAACGCACTGGCCTGACCTGACTCGACCGGCAGCGCGGAGGCTGCCAGGGCTCAGATGTCTTCGAGCAGGGCGTACGGCAGCGGCTGGATGCTCAGTGCGGGCCCGTCGACGCCGCCCGCATGCAGCCCGCTTGCCGCCGGCGCCGAGGTCTGCATCGAGACCAGCGCGGACCAGCGCCCGTCCGGCCCCGCTGCGGACTGGACCACCGCGCCCACGGGCTGCTGCGCATCGCCGGCCGCGAACACCTCCTGCCCGGCGGCCAGCGGCGCGGCGGCCTCGACGAGGAAGGCCCTGCGCTTGAGCGTTCCGCGGAACTGGCTGCGTGCCACCACCTCCTGGCCGGGATAGCAGCCTTTCTTGAAATTCACGCCGCCCACCGACTCGTAGTTCAGCATCTGCGGCACGAAGGCCTCGACCACCGGCGCGCCGAGCGTCGCCACGCCGCTGCGAACCTCGCTCCAAGCCCAGAGGGCGGCGTCCAGCGCATCGCCCTGCGGCGCCGGGGTGCCTTGCGGCGCCAGCCACAGTGCGCGCGGCACGCCCTCGGCGGGATGGAGGGCGATCACATGGGCCGCACCCACCGTGGCGCACTGGCCGGGCGCCGCCTGCGGATCGGCGCCGGCGGCACCGATGACCGCGTCGCCGGCCAACCCGCGCAGCGCGAACTCGGCGCTGGCGTCGCTCAGCTTCGCCTTGGCGCGCAGCACGTACATCGACAGGCGCTTGAGCGTCGGCGCCAGCAGGTCGCGGCTGCAGACCAGCAGCACCTGCTCGGGCGCCGGCCGGATGCCGATGAAGCTGGCCAGCATGCGGCCCTTGGGATTGCACAGGGCCGCCAGGCGCGCCTCGGCGGGCTTGAGCAGCACGAAATCCTGCGTCAGCTGGCCGTGCAGGAAGCTGGCGGCGTCCGGGCCGTCGGCGCGGATCACGCCGAGGGTGTCGAGGGGCGGCGTCACGCCCTGGAGCGGCGCGGGATTCGGGAGGGCGGAAGTCATCGCTGAATTATCATGACCCGTTCCTTTCTGCAGGCGCCGGAGGGCCTTCCGGCCCCGCCGCGCAGCCCGCCCGACCGCCGACCTTCGCCGTGCGCCGCTTCTTCCTCACCCTGTTCCTGCTCGCCTCGCTGGCCGTGCTCGGCGCCGGCTCGGCGGCGCTGTGGTGGGTCCACCGGCCGATCGCGCTGCCGGCCCCCAGCGTCGACCTGTCCATCGAGCCGGGCACCACGCCGCGCGGCGTGGCGCAGGCCGTGGCGGCGACCGGCGCCAGGGTGCATCCGCAGCTGCTGTACTGGTGGTTCCGCTTCTCCGGGCAGGACCGGCAGATCCGCGCCGGCAGCTACGAACTGGAAGCGGGCCTGACGCCGCGCACGCTGCTGGCCGTGCTGGTGCGCGGCGAGGAGGCCACGCGCAGCATCGTGCTGGTGGAGGGCTGGAACTTCCGCCAGGTGCGCGCGGCGCTGGCCAAGGCCGAGATGCTCCGGCCCGACAGCGCCGGCCTGACGGACGCGCAACTCATGGAGCGGCTGGGCCGGCCCGGCACCCATCCCGAGGGCCGCTTCTTTCCCGACACCTACACCTACTCCAAGAACTCGAGCGACGTGGCGGTGCTGCAGCGTGCCATGCGGGCCATGGACCGCAAGCTCGACGCCGCCTGGGCGGCCCGTGCCAGCGACCTGCCGCTGAAGTCCGCCGACGAGGCGCTGGTCCTGGCCAGCATCGTCGAGAAGGAAACCGGCAAGCCGGCCGATCGCGCCGAGATCGCCGGCGTGTTCGTCAACCGCCTGCGCGTCGGCATGCCGCTGCAGACCGACCCGAGCGTCATCTACGGCCTGGGCGAGAAGTTCGACGGCAACCTGCGCAAGCGCGACCTGCAGGCCGACACGCCCTGGAACACCTACACCCGCGCCGGCCTGCCGCCCACGCCGATCGCCATGCCCGGCAAGGCGGCGCTGCTGGCGGCCGTGCAGCCGGCGCGCAGCCGCTCGCTGTACTTCGTGGCGCGCGGCGACGGCACCAGCCACTTCAGCGAATCGCTGGACGAGCACAACCGCGCCGTCAACAAATACCAGCGGGGGCAATGACGGATGGCGCAAGGCTTGTTCATCTCACTCGAGGGCATCGACGGCGCGGGCAAGTCCAGCCACATCGACGCGCTGGCCGCACTGTTCGAGCGCGCCGGCCGCACCGTGCGGCGCACGCGCGAGCCGGGCGGCACGCCGCTGGCCGAGACGCTGCGCGAGCTGATCCTGTCCCAGCCGATGGATCCGCTGTCGGAGTCGCTGCTGGTCTTCGCGGCGCGACGCGAGCACGTGGTGCAGGTGATCGAGCCCGCGCTGGCGCGGGGCGAGGTCGTGCTGTGCGACCGCTTCACCGACGCCACCTTCGCCTACCAGGGCGCCGGCCGCGGCTTCGACACCGGCGTGCTCGCCACGCTCGAGGCCTGGGTGCAGGGCGGGGAAGGGCAGGGCAGCGCCCTGCTGCAGCCCGACCTGACGCTGTGGTTCGACCTGGCGCCTGACATCGCCGCCCGGCGGCTGGCCGGTGCGCGGCTGCCGGACAAGTTCGAGTCGCAGCCGGTCGCGTTCTTCCAGCGCGTCGCCCAGGGCTATGCGGCCCGGGTGGCCGCCGACCCGGGGCGGTTCGAGCGCATCGAAGCCGATGCGCCGCGCGAGGCCGTCGGCGCGCAGGTGGAGGCGGCCGTGCGCCGCCGGGGATGGCTGGATTGAGCGGCGGCGAAGCGTCTTCGCTGGCGCCCTGGCTGGCCCGCGCGCTCGAGGACCTGCTGCGCCAGCGCGGCCACGCCTGGCTGCTGCACGGCCCGTCCGGCCTGGGCCAGTACGAACTGGGCCTGGCGCTCGCGGCGGCCTGGCTGTGCGAGCAGCCGACGCCGCACGGCGCCTGCGGACACTGCCCGAGCTGCCATGCCATCGCAGTGCGCACCCATGCGGACCTGGCCGTGCTGATGCCCGAGGTCGCCATGCAGGACCTGGGCTGGCCACTGGACGAGAAGGCCCAGGCCGACATCGACGACAAGAAGCGCAAGCCGAGCCGGGAGATCCGCGTCGAGGCGATGCGCGACGCCGTCGGGTTCGCGCAGCGCACCAGCGCGCGCGGGCGCGGCAAGGTGGTGCTGGTCTATCCGGCCGAGCGCATGAACGCCATCACGGCCAACGCGCTGCTGAAGACGTTGGAGGAGCCCGCGGGCGACGTGCGCTTCGTCCTGGCCAGCGAGGCGGCCTGGCAGTTGCTGCCCACCATCCGCAGCCGCTGCCTCGGCCACGCGCTGGCCTGGCCGGCGCCCGACGAAGCCCGCGCCTGGCTGGCGGCGCAGGGCATCGCCGCCGGCGAGGTCGAGGCGCTGCTGCGCGCCGCCGGCGGCCGGCCCGATGCCGCCTTGCGCCTGGCCCGCAGCGGCCCGGTGCCCAAGGCCTGGCGCCTCCTGCCCAAGGCCATGCAGCGTGGGGAGGTCGCCGCCCTGGCGGACCAGGCCCCCGCGGCCGCCATCGAGGCGCTGCAGAAACTCTGCCACGACCTGATGGCCGTGCGCGCCGGCGCGGCGCCGCGCTTCTTCGACGCACAGGACTTGCCGCCGCCCCCGCCGCCGGCGGCGCTGGGGCGCTGGTGGCAGTCGCTCACGCGGGCGGCCCGCACGGCGGAGCATCCATTCAATGCCGGGCTCATGATGGAATTCCTTGTGAGCGACGCCCAGGCCGCCCTAAACTCGTCGCGCGCTCCACGCCCCAGACCATGAACACACCTGTCGCCAACACCCCCCGGCCCAGCGTCATCCAGCTGGCGATCAAGGAGAAGGGCGCGCTCTACGCAGCGTACATCCCGCTCTTCGCCGAAGGCGGCGTGTTCATCCCGACCACCCGGGAATACCGCCTGGGCGACGACGTCTACGTGCTGATCACCCTGCCGGACGACCCGCAGCGCTACCCCGTGGCCGGCAAGGTCGCCTGGATCACGCCGCAGCGCGCCGCCGGCAACCGCTCGCCGGGCGTGGGCGTGCGCTTCCCGTCCGACGAGAAGTCGCGCCAGCTCAAGGCACGCATCGAAGAGGCGCTCGGCGGCAGCATGGCCTCCGACCGCCCGACACAGACCATCTGACCCCGCCTGCACGCCGTGTTGCCGCCACGCGGCACACTGGCACGGTCATGACGGCAGGCCTCGGCGGCAATCGCCCACGGTTTGCCACTTCCCTTTCCCCATGTTCACCGATTCCCACTGCCACCTGAGCCTGCCCGAACTGGCGCAGGACCTGCCGCGCATCCGCGCCGACATGGCCGCCGCCCGGGTCGACCGCGCCCTGTGCATCTGCACCACCCTGGAGGAATTCCAGGATGTGCACCGCCTGGCGTCCGATTACGACAACTTCTGGGCCTCCGTAGGCGTCCATCCGGACAACGAGGGCGTCCAGGAGCCCACGCTGGACGACCTGATCACCCGGGCCGCCCTTCCCAAGGTGGTCGCCATCGGCGAAACCGGGCTGGACTACTACCAGATGGACGAGCGCAAGGGTGGCCGCAGCGTCGCCGACCTGGAATGGCAGCGCGAGCGCTTCCGCACCCACATCCGCGCCGCGCAGCAGGTGCGCAAGCCGCTGGTCATCCACACGCGCGAGGCCTCGGCCGACACGCTGCGCATCCTGCGCGAGGAAGGCGAGGAGGGCGGGAGCAGGGCGGCCGGCGGCGTGTTCCATTGCTTCACCGAAACCGCCGAGGTGGCGCGGGCCGCGCTCGACCTCGGCTTCTACATCTCCTTCTCCGGCATCCTCACCTTCAAGAAGGCCGAGGACCTGCGCCAGGTGGCGGCCTTCGTGCCCCTGGACCGCATGCTGATCGAGACGGACAGCCCGTACCTCGCACCGGTGCCGTACCGCGGCAAGGTCAACACGCCGGCCTACGTGCCGTATGTGGCGGCGCAGATCGCCACCTTGCGCGGGCTGCCCGTCGAGGCGGTGGCCGAAGCCACCAGCCGCAATTTCGAAACGCTTTTCAGGGATGTTCAAGCATGAGAATCAACTTCAAGAAAATTGCATATCTTTCTGTCGTATTTGGATTTTTCTTGGCGGCGCACGCCACGCCGGTCGACGATTTCTTCCGCGCGGTGATCAGCGACAACCCGGGTGCCGTCGAGCGCCTGATCGACCGCGGATTCGATCCCAACACGCCCGATGCGAAACAGCAGCGCGGCTTGATCATTGCCCTGCGCGAGCCGTCGGCGCGCGTGGCGAAGGTGCTCATCGCCTCGCCGAAGACCGACGTGGACGCCGCCAACGGCAGCGATGAGACGCCCTTGATGATGGCCGCCCTCAAGGGCCAGAAGGAGTTCGTCGACCTCCTGCTGGCGCGCGACGCGGCGGTCAACAAGACCGGCTGGACGCCACTGCACTACGCAGCGACCTCCGGGCAGGTGGCCATCATGAAGCAGCTGCTCGACAAGTACGCCTTCATCGACGCCCAGTCGCCCAACGGCACCACGCCGCTGATGATGGCCGCCATGTACGGCTCGATCGACGCCGTGAAGCTGCTGCTGGACGAAGGCGCCGACATCACGATGAAGAACCAGCAAGGCATGACGGCGCTGGACTTCGCCCGGCGCGGGAACCGGCCGGACGCGATCGAAGCGCTGACCGCGGCGGCGTCCCGGACGCCCAAGGCGCCGGCCAGGCCCGCGGGCGACGGCAAGTGGTAGCGGGTCCGGCGGCGATCGATTTGAAGAATACAATGTGTATTATGTCAAATTAAGGAGACAGAAAGAAAGGCATGGCAAGCCTTCTCAGGCATTCCGCCCCAGCCCACTGCTACGCCCTCTTTCGCTGGCTGAGCGACAGGCTGCCGTCGAGGGTGGTGAAGGAAATGGTCGGTGCGCTGAGTTCGCTCAGGGGCGCGCCCAGGCCGATCTCGCCGCTGCCGTGAAGCACGCATTCCTCGCGCCGCAGCGCGATCTCGCTGCTGGCGCCCACGCGGTTGTGAAAGCGCACCCACGTGCCATAGGTGCTCACGTCGATCAGCACGCAACTGCCGTTGCGCGATTCCAGCCGCGCATGCAGCCGTGAGACGCGCGGGTCGTTGACCACGAAGTCGGCCTCGTCCACCCGCCCCAGGTGGATGGGCAGCTGTTCGGCCGTGAACATGCTGCGCACGTCCAGCCATGACAGCTCGATCTGCCCGAAGCTGGAATCGGGACTGCGCGGCGGCGGCACCAGGGGCGACGGCACGGTGAGGAATTCGGTCACCTCCTCCTGCCAGTCCACGCGGTGGATCACGGGCATCTCGGTGCGCCCGCGGATGTTGATGGGACCGAGGCTGCGATGCCGCACCTCGAGGTCCTGCAGCTGCGCGATGACGGATTCCGTGGCCCAGATCTGGCTCGGCCCGGCCAGGTCGCTCAGGCGGGAGGCCACGTTCACCGCGTCGCCGTAGCTGTCGCCGTCGACCTGCAGCACCTCGCCGCTGGCCACGCCGATCTGCAGTTCCATGCGCAGCGGCGCGGGCCAGTTCTGGAGGCGCTTCTGATGGTTGCGCTGCATTTCCAGCACCGCGCCGATGGCGGACGAACCGTCCGCGAAGATGGCCAGGATGCCGTCCCCGAGCTTCTTGACCACCCGGCCCTGGTGCGCCTCGCACACGTTGCCGATCCACTGGATGAGCCGGGTCACGGTCTCGGTGGCGCGCGCGTTGCCCATGATCTCGAAGGCCCGCGTGCTACCGGTGAGGTCCGCAAAGACGACGGTGGTGGTCATGGGGTCAGGCGCTCGGAGAGGGTTCGGTGATTATGGCCATCGGGCATGGAAAGCCGCGTCTGCTCACCCGCATCCGCACGGCGAAAGACGATGGCCCGGAAAGTTACGCGCATTCACAACCCTCTCCTAGTGTGACTCGGAGTATGCGAGACGCCTAAGACTTTGGTTTCAATTCTCTAGATTCAGGCCGAACAAAACGCCAAATACTGTTGTTTTTAAACATGAATAAGTGTTTCTCGCTTGTCGACGCCCAGGCCAGTGCGTAAGGTTCTCCTCCATCACTGCCTCGATGTGTCCCACCAAAGCCATGGTGTCGCCCAACAGCCTGTTCCGTTTCCTGTCCTTTTCGGCCTCGCGCCAGGCTCGCGCCGGTGAGCGCGCGGTGCAGCGGGTCCGCGAGGCCATGCTGGCCCTGCTGCAGTCGCATCAGGGAGAGGCCTTCCACCGGGTGGCGCAGCGGGTGCGCTATGCGGACGAACTGGAATCGCTGTGGTACCTGCGCCAGGACATGCTGGCGGCCCTGAGCGAAGTGCACGGCGAGGCCGGTGCGCGCCGGCAGATGGCGGCACTGACGCCCATGTTCAAAGGCGCCCTGCCCCAGTCGATGGTGCCGCGGACGCAATCGCACCGCTACGCCGGCTGAGCGCGGATCACCCCCACCCAAGAGAAAAGCCGCTGCACGGGCAGCGGCTTTTTCGTTGGTGCGCCGGGCCGGCCTTCTATCCGTGGCCGTGATGCCCGTGATCGTGGTGGTGATGGCCAGCACCCACGCCATGTCCCCACACCAGGAACACGTCGCGCTCCTGCGCGGCCATCTCGACCTTCGCGCCGACGGGCAGCAGCACCTTGGTCGGCACGTGGCCGAACGGCAGGCCGGTCAGCACCGGCACCTTGAGCAGCGAGCGCAACCGGTCGACCACCGCCTGCAGCCTGAAGCCCCGGTCATGCGGCACGGCCCGGAAGCCGGTGAACTGGCCCAGCACGATCGCCTTCTGCCGGCCGAGCACCCCGGCATGGCGCAACTGGTCGAGCATGCGCTCGACGCGATACGGGTGCTCGCCCACGTCCTCCAGAAAGAGCACGCCCTTGTCGATGGCCGGCAAGTACGGCGTGCCCAGCAGGCTGGCGAGCACGCACAAGTTGCCGCCCCAGAGCGTGGCGCCGTGCAGCGGCTTGAAGGCGAGCCCGGCGTCGCGCGCGGGCATGCGCCAGCCGGTGCCCTCGCCCTGCCCGTTCAGCAGGTCGTCGAAGCACGCTTCCACGATGTCGTCCGGCCCGGCCTCGGCGCCGAAGTCTTCGCCCACCGCCGGGCCGGCCCAGCTGACGCTGCCCGTCCTGGCCAGCAGGGCCAACTGGAATGCGGTGAAGTCGCTCAGGCCGACGAAGGCGGTGCCCTTGTCGATGGCCTTGGCCACGGCCTTGTACGGGATGGCGTCGAGGATGCGGGTCAGGCCGTAGCCGCCGCGCGAGATCAGCGCGACGTCCGCGCCGCTGGCGGCCGCGCGCCCGATGGCCGCCAGCCGGGTGGCGTCGTCGCCGGCGAAGCGCTGCCAGCTCTTCAGCGCGGCCTCGTCGATCTCGACCTCGTGGCCCAGCGCCTTCAGCCGCGCCACGCCGCGCCGGAAGGCGGCCTTGTCGCGCACGGCGCCGGAGGGGGAATAGATGTAGATGTGTCGTCGGTGGCTCACGGCGCGCAGTATCCCATCGCGCCGCGCGGCGCTCATCCGTGCGGAAGGCCGGCGGCCCAGGCTTGCGCCGTGCCGGCCGGCAGGTCGTCGGCGGGAGGAGCGCGCCGGCCCAGGGCGCGCAGGACGGCCGCGTGGCCCCGGTCGGGAAAGGGCGCGCGCCAGGCGGCCTGCGTCGGCGCCGACGCCGCCTCGGGTGCGAATGCGCCGGCCCGCAGGACATGCAGCCCCGGCCAGCGCGCCAGTTCGCCGGCCACGTCCGCGCTGCCCGGGTGGTGCAGCACCTCGATGCGCGACACCCCCAGGCGTGCCAGCCACTGCGCCAGCACCTCGGCCTGCCAGGCCGGCGTCAGCCGGTCGGGGCGCTTGGGCTTGTCGCTGCGGCCGCAGCCGATCAGGTCGGGCACCAGCACGCGGCGCACCGGCCGCAGCGCCAGCAGTTCGCGGAACAGCCAGCCCCACTGGCCGGGGCCGTGCAGGCAGAGCCGCGGGACGGCACCGCCCTCTTCTTCGGCCGCATCCGGCGCGGCTTCGACCCAGGCCAGGCGCCACCCGCCCAGCGCCGGCAGGTCGGCCACGTAGCGCGGTGCCGGCAGCGCCGGGGCGAAGGCCTCGAAGCACGCATCCGGCGTGCGCAGCGCGTCGTCGCGCAGGGGCTCGGCGCCGGCGCGCGCCACCTGCCGCCGGTCGCGGAAGAAGTCCTGCAGCAGCGCCCCGCAGGCTGCGGCGCAGACGCCGCCCGTCACCCGCGTGTGATGGTTCAGCAGGGGCTGCGCGAACAGGTCGACCACCGAGCCGGCCGCGCCGGTGCGCGGGTCGGCGGCGCCATACACGAGGCGGGCCAGCCGCGCATGCAGCAGCGCGCCGGCACACATCGGGCAGGGCTCCAGGGTGACGTACAACGCGCAGCCGTCCAGGCGGTAGTTGCCCAGCGCCTGCGCGGCGGCGCGCAGGGCGTTGATCTCGGCGTGGGCGCTGGGGTCGCGATCCCCGATGGGGCTGTTGCAGCCGCGGGCGACGAGCCGTCCGTCTTTGACGACCACGGCGCCCACCGGCACTTCGCCGGCGCGTGCCGCCTCGCGGGCCTGGGCCAGCGCCAGGGCCATCCAGTGTTCGTCGTCGTGGACGCTCACCGGGCGTCGTCGGGCAGGGGCCGCGGCTGGCTCATGGCGGCGTCGAGCTGCTGCTTTACCTGCTGCTGGATCTGCTGGCTCTGCTCGCGCACCGTCGGCGCCGGCGAGGCGGGAGCACTGGCCGCGGTCGGCGGCGCCACCGCGCCCAGCTGCTTCTTCACGAGCAGGCCGACGACGGCCAGGGCCAGCACGAGGCCGATGAGACTCAGGGCGCGCATGCGATCGGGCAACAACAGGGGTGAGGGGGCGCCATTGTCCCCCACCCCGGCAGGCATCAGCCCAGTTGCGCGCGCACCTTCTCGAGGGCGGCGTTGGCGCACTGCTCGTCCAGGTGGCCGCCCGGTGCGCCGCCGACGCCGACGGCGCCGATCACGTCGTTGCCGGCCTTGATCGGCACGCCGCCGCCCAGCAGCAGGAAGCCGGGCAGGTAGACGAGGTTGGCCGCGCCGGCGTTCTTCTGCGCGTTCTCCATCATGGCCTGGGTGGGCGCCTTGGCGGAGGCGGAGGTCCAGGCCTTGCGCTCGCTGGCGGCCAGGGTGTGCGGGCCGGCGTTGTCGGCGCGCTGCACGGCGCGCACGCCGCCGGCGCGGTCCACCACGGTGGCGGTGACGGCATAGCCGCTGGCGGCGCAGGCGGCCACGGCGCCGACGGCGATCTGGCCGGCCAGGTCGAGGCTGATGTTGCGCTCGGTGCGCACGGGGGCGGCGGCGGGCGCGGCCTGCTGGGCCTGGGCGCCGCAGGCGGCGGCGAGGAGTGCGAGGGCGCCGAGGCGGCGCAGGGATGCTGCGGTCATGAGGGTCTTTCCGTTGGTTGTGGAGGAGGCGCGCCGGGCCTCGCCGGCGACAGCGTCACTCTAGGAAAGCGCCCGCCCGCGGGCCATTCGTGCGGCTACGTTCGCCCTTCCGTAGAACTACGGAGCGCTCTCTTCCGCCAGCGCCGCATAGCCGCGGATGAGCTGCGCCAGCGACTCGCAGCCCAGCTTGGCGAACACGTTGGCGCGGTGCGTCTCCACCGTGCGCGGCGACAGCGCCAGCGCCCGCGCGATCTCCTTGTTGGTGAGGCCGGCGACGATCAGGCCGAGCACCTCGCGCTCGCGCTCCGACAGCTGCGCATAGCGCCGCCGCGCCGCCTGGTCGGCCTGGCTGCGCTCGCGCGAGCGCACGTGCTGGCGCACGGCGCCCTGCAGCGCCTCCAGCAGCTGCTCGTCGTCCACCGGCTTTTCCAGGAACTCGGCCGCGCCGGCCTTGAAGGCGCGCCGGCACATCTCCACCGTGCCGTGGCCGGTGAGCATGACGACCGGCTGGTCCACGCCCTCGGCCGCCAGCCGGTCCAGCACCGTGAGGCCGCCCAGGCCGGGCATGCGCACGTCCAGCACGATGGCGCCGACGCTGGCGCGGTCGAATTCGGCCAGGAAGCGCTGCGGCTCCTCCCAGGCCTGCACGCGCAGGCCGACGGTGCCGATCAGGAGCGCCAGGCTGTCGCGCACCGCGGCATCGTCGTCGACGAGGTGGATCAGGGGCGACTGGGGCGTGGAAGGCGACGAAGGCATGCGAAGTCGGGATCAGGCCAGCGGCAGGCTCAGGGTGAAGCGGGCGCCCTGCCCCGGCACGCCGCCCTCGGCCAGCGCGCCGCCCATGCCGGCAGCCAGCGTCTCGCTCAGGCTCAGACCGAGGCCGAGCCCGCCCTGGCGGGTGCTGAAGAAGGGCTGGAACACGCGTGCGCGCAGCTCGGCCGGGATGCCGGGGCCGGTGTCGCTGACCGACAGCAGGCCCTGGCCGCCCTGCGCCTCGACGCGCAGCAGCACCTGGCGGCGCGCCGGCGGCACCTCCTCCAGGGCCTGCAGGGCGTTCATCAGCAGGTTGTGGACGATCTGCTCCAGCGCCACCGGGTCGGCCAGCGCGCGCACCGGCGACTCGGGGGCGTCCAGCCGCATCGGCGTGTGGCGCCGCTCGCCTTCGGGCTCGAGCAGGTGCAGGGCGCGGCGCGCGGCCTGCTGCAGGTCGACCGGCTCGCGCCGCGCCGCGTCCGGGCGCTCCAGCGTGCCGCGCAGGCGGCCCAGCACCTCGGCCGCGCGGCGCGCCTGCAGCGCGGCCTGGGCCATGGCGTCGCGGGCGGTGCCGGTCTCGGGCGGCTGCTCGTCCAGCAGGCGGCGCGCGGCCTGGGTGCTGGCAAGCACGGCCGTCAGCGGCTGGTTCAGCTCGTGCGCCATGCCGGCGGCGAGTTCGCCCAGGGTGTTCAGCCGCGCGACCTGGCCCAGGCGCAGCAGCTCCTCGGCCCGGCGGCGCTCGGTGCGCTGGCGGGCCAGCAGGCGCGCTCCGGCCAGCAGCACCGCCATGGCGGCCGACCACAGCGCCATCCGGCCCCAGGGCAGCTCGCCCCAGCCGACGCGGCGTTCGGCCTCCACCTCGAAGGGCTGGCTGGCGGCGGCCAGCGGCTTGCGGAACTGGAAGTGCCAGCCGCCCGGTGCATCCGCCGCGCGGCCCGGTTGCAGTTCGAAGCGCTGGCCCTGGTAGGCCAGCGCCATGCGGGCGGGCGCGGTCTTCGGGTCGGCCGGCCAGTCGCGCCAGGGCACGGCGGCGGCCAGGTCGATGTCGAGGGCGAAGCTGGCCGGGTCGGCGCCCGTCACCAGGCGGTAGCGGCCGCGCGGCAGGTCGGCATCGGCCAGCACCGGGGCCCGCCGCGCGCGGGAGCGCACCTCCGCCTGCGCGAGCGCGGCGTCGTTCCAGGCCTCGCCGGCCGCGCGCCGCTGGACCCGCAGGATCGACGGGTAGACGGCCGGCAGGCGCGCCTCGCCGCCCGCCGCACCCTCACCGCCGACCAGGGCGAGCGTGGCCAGGACGGCATCGTTCTGCACCACCTGCTGGCTGAGGATGCGGTGGACGATGCGGCCCTCGGTGTCGAACCCGGCCTGCAGCGCCTCCAGCTGCGCATGCGCCAGCCAGGCGGCGCCGGCGGCCGACAGCAGCAGCCAGGCGAGCATCCAGCCGCCGAGGGCGCGCAGGCGATGGGTCATGGCGCGGATTGTGCCGCGCAGCCTGGGCCGTCCGCGGCGGTGCCCATGGCTGACAATGCGCCGCCGAACCGCCCGCCATGCAGGACTCCCTTTTCGACGACCCGCCGCCCGAGCCCGCCCCGAAGGCCAAGCCCGGGCCGGCACGGGCCAGCCGGCCGGCAGCCGCGAAGACGGCCCGGAAGGTCGCTCCCGCCCCGGCGAGCGACGAAGTCCGGGCCCTGGCCGCGCAGATGCCCCGGCAACTGCACATGGGCACCTCGTCCTGGCACTTCCCCGGCTGGGCCGGCCTGGTGTGGGACGGCGAGCATGCCCAGCCCACCCTGTCGCGCCACGGCCTGGCCGCCTACGCCGGGCACCCGCTGCTGCGCGGGGTGAGCCTGGACCGCGGCTTCTACCGGCCCCTCAGTGCCAGCCAGTACGCCGCCTACGCGGCGCAGGTGCCGCCGGACTTCCGCTTCATCGTCAAGGCGCCCGGGCTGGTGGCCGATGCGCTGGTGCGCGCCGAGGACGGCCGCGGCCAGCAGCCGAACCCGGCCTTCCTCGACCCCGCGCTGGCGGTGGAGCAGTTCGTGCAGCCGGCGCTGGAGGGGCTCGGCGAGCGCATCGGCGCGCTGGTGTTCCAGCTCAGCCCGCTGCCCACCGGCCTGGTGGCCCGCCTGCCGGAGGTCCTGGAGCGCCTGCGCACCCTGCTCGCCGTCCTGCCCCCGCTGCGGCCGCAGGCGCCGGACGGCGTGGTGGCGGTCGAGGTGCGCAACCCGGAGTTCCTGACGCCCGCCTTCGCCGAGGTGCTGCGCAGCGCCGGCGCCACCTACTGCCTGGGGCTGCACGCCAAGATGCCGCCGATCGAGGCGCAGCTGCCCCTGCTGCGCGCGCTGTGGCCGGCGCCGCTGGTGTGCCGCTGGAGCCTGCACCGCCGCCACGGCGCCTACGGCTACGAGACGGCCAAGGGCCTGTACGAACCCTTCGACAGGCTGGTGGATCCCGATCCGCACACCCGGGAGGTGCTGGCCCGGGTGATCGCCGGCACGGTGGGCGCGGGCCAGCCGGCCTACGTGGCGATCAACAACAAGGCGGAAGGCTCGGCGCCGCTGAGCGTCGCGGCACTGGCGCAGGCCGTGGCGGCTCGGCTCGACGCCTGAGCCCGAAGGCGGCCCCGGCTCAGTCCTTTTCCACCAGCGCCTTGTTCAGCCCCAGCGCCGCCAGGGTGCAGGCCGCGCCGGAGAGCAGGTACAGGCTCAGGTAGCCCAGGCCGAAGTTGGCCGACAGGCCCAGCGCTACCACCGGCGCGAAGGCGGCGCCGATCAGCCAGGCGAAGTCCTGCGTCAGCGCCGCCCCGGCGTAGCGGAAGCGGGGGCTGAAGTTGGAGGTCACGGCGCCCGCCGCCTGGCCGTAGGACAGGCCCAGCAGCACGCAGCCCAGCAGGATGAACACGTCCTGCCCCAGCGTGCCGCCGTTCAGCAGGGTGGGCGCGAAGCCGCTGAACACCGCGATCATCGCGGCCAGCGTGCCCAGCGTGCGGCGGCGGCCGTAGCGGTCGGCCACCCAGCCGGACGCCACCACGCCCGCGGCGATCAGGAAGCCGCCGACGATCTGCACGCCCAGGAAGGCGGTGATCGACTGCTCGGTGTACAGGTGGATCCACGACAGCGGGAACACCGTCACCAAGTGGAACAGCGCGTAGCTGGCCAGGGCCGCGAAGGCGCCGATGAAGAGGTTGGAGCCTTCCTTGCGCATCAGCTCGCCGGTCGGCACCGGCTCCAGCTCGCTGCGCTCCAGCAGGCGCTCGTACTCGGGCGTGACCACCAGGCGCAGGCGGGCGAACAGCGCCACCACGTTGATGGCGAAGGCGACGAAGAAGGGGTAGCGCCAGCCCCACGAGAGGAAGTCTTCCTGGGACAGGCTGGCGTAGAGGTATGCGAACAGGCCGCTGGCCAGGATGAAGCCCACCGGCGCGCCGAGCTGGCCCAGCATGGCGTACCAGCCGCGGCGGTTGGGCGGCGCGCTCAGGGCGAGCAGCGAGGGCAGCCCGTCCCACGAGCCGCCCAGCGCCAGCCCCTGCCCGATGCGCAGCACGGCCAGCAGCACCACGGCCGTGGCGCCGATGGATTCGTAGCCCGGCAGGAAGGCGATGCCCACCGTCGACGTGCCCAGCATGAAGAGCGAGATGGTCAGTTTCGTGGCGCGGCCCCAGCGCCGCTGCACCAGCATCGAGATGGCCGTGCCGATGGGCCGCGCGATGAAGGCGAAGGCGAAGATGGTGAAGGCGTAGAGCACCCCGTCCAGCCGCTGCGCCAGGGGAAAGAACAGCTGAGGAAACACCAGCACCGAGGCGATGCCGTAGACGAAGAAGTCGAAATACTCCGAGGCCCGGCCGATCACCACGCCGACGGCGATGTCCCCCGGCGAGACGTGCTCGTCGGCGCCGGACGGCTGCACGGGATGCCCGCCCGGCGGGTTCGATCCGGAAGGCGGGGCGTAGGTGATGCTGGACATCGGAGCGGTCTCCTGCGGCCCCTGCAAGGGGGCATTGGCGTTGGGACTATATATGCTGACCGAAACCCGGCGGAATTGACATTGGACAAAACGTCCAATCGCCTAAAACCCGCCCAGGCGTTAGATTCCCGGCTTCCAGCAACTGCATAACGCCGCGTGGCCGCCCCGGCCCGCCGTGCCCAGCATGCATCTCTCGACCTCCCTTCGTGCACTGGCCGTGCTTGCTTCCGCCAGCCTGCTGGCCGGCTGCAACCTGGTCGTGCTCAATCCCGCCGGCGACGTCGCGGCCCAGCAGGGCCGCATGGTGGTGATCGCCACGATGCTCATGCTGCTGATCATCGTGCCGGTGATCTTCCTGATCCTGTTCTTCGCCTGGCGCTACCGCCAGGGCAGCAGGCACGCCGAGACGGACTACGCGCCCGACTGGAACCACTCCACCAAGCTCGAGCTGGTGATCTGGGCCGCGCCGCTGGTGATCATCATCGCGCTGGGCGCGCTCACCTGGATCGGGACGCACAAGCTCGACCCCTACCGCCCGCTGGACCGCATCGCCGCCGGCAAGCCGGTGCCCGCCGACGTCAAGCCGCTGGAGGTACAGGTGGTGGCGCTGGACTGGAAGTGGCTGTTCTTCCTGCCCGAGCAGGGCATCGCCACGGTCAACGAGCTGGCGGCGCCGGTGGACCGGCCGATCCGCTTCAAGCTCACTTCCAGCAGCACGATGAACGCGTTCTACGTGCCCGACCTGGCCGGCATGATCTACACCATGCCCGGCATGCAGACCGAGCTGAACGCCGTCATCAACAGGCCCGGCGAATACCGGGGCATGTCCTCCCACTACAGCGGCTCGGGCTTCTCCGGCATGCATTTCAAGTTCCTCGGCGTGAGCGACGAGGGCTTCCGGCAATGGGTGGCCAAGGCCAAGGCCGAGGGCAAGCCGCTGACGCTCGAGGCCTACCGCACGCTGGCCAGGCCCAGCGAGCGCAACCCGGTAGAGCGCTTCTCGGCGATCGCGCCCGGCCTGTTCCAGCGCGTGCTGAACCTCTGCACCGAGGAGGGCCAGCGCTGCATGCACGAGGTGATGGCGCAGGACGAGCGCCGCGGCCGCTCCCGCGTCAACGAGGCCCTGTTCGCCTCCGCGGCGGCGCAATCCATCTGCACGCCCGGCATGCCGGTCGACCTTCCGGGCAACTGACCGGCCCAACTGAGTGACAACCGCTATGTCTGAACCATCTTCGGCATCCCACTGGCTCCTGGGCCGGCTGACCTGGGACTCGGTGCCCATGACGCACGAGCCCATCCTGCTGTGGACCTTCGTGGCCGTGGCACTGGGCGGCGTGGCCGTGCTGGCGCTGCTGACGCGCTACCGCCTCTGGGGCCCGCTGTGGCGCGACTGGTTCTGCAGCATCGACCACAAGAAGATCGGCATCATGTACATGGTGCTGGGCGTGGTGATGCTGCTGCGCGGCTTCTCCGACGCCATCATGATGCGGCTGCAGCAAGCCATGGCCTTCGGCGACGCCATGGGCTACCTGCCGCCGCACCACTACGACCAGATCTTCACGGCGCACGGCGTGATCATGATCTTCTTCGTGGCGATGCCCTTCGTCACCGGGCTGATGAACTACGTGGTGCCGCTGCAGATCGGCGCGCGCGACGTGGCCTTCCCCTTCCTGAACAACTTCAGCTTCTGGATGACCACCGCCGGCGCCGTGCTGGTGATGCTCTCGCTGTTCCTGGGCGAGTTCTCCACCGCCGGCTGGCTGGCGCTGTCGAACCTGGGCAACCAGAACCCCGGGGTGGGCCTGGACTACTACATCTGGTCGCTGCAGATCGCCGGCGTCGGGACCACGCTGTCGGGCATCAACCTGCTGGTGACCATCATCAAGATGCGCGCGCCGGGCATGAACATGATGAAGATGCCCATCTTCACCTGGACCGCGCTGTGCACCAACGCGCTGATCGTGGCGTCCTTCCCGGTGCTCACGGCGGCGCTGGTGCTGATGTCGATGGACCGCTACCTCGGCACCCAGTTCTTCACCAACGTGCACGGCGGCAACCCGATGCTGTACGTGAACCTGATCTGGATCTGGGGCCACCCCGAGGTCTACATCCTGGTGCTGCCGGCCTTCGGCGTGTTCTCGGAAGTGGTGTCCACCTTCAGCGGCAAGCGGCTGTTCGGCTACGCCTCGATGGTCTACGCCACGGTCTGCATCACCATCCTGTCGTACCTGGTGTGGCTGCACCACTTCTTCACGATGGGCTCGGGCGCCAGCGTGAACTCCTTCTTCGGCATCACGACGATGATCATCTCGATCCCCACGGGGGCGAAGATCTTCAACTGGCTGTTCACCATGTACCGCGGCCGCATCCGCTTCACGGTGCCGATGCTGTGGACGGTGGGCTTCATGGTCACCTTCGCCATCGGCGGCATGACGGGCGTGCTGCTGGCCGTGCCGCCGGCCGACTTCGTGCTGCACAACAGCCTGTTCCTGATCGCGCACTTCCACAACGTGATCATCGGCGGCGTGGTGTTCGCCGTGTTCGCCGCCATCAACTACTGGTTCCCCAAGGCCTTCGGCTACAAGCTCGACGAGTTCTGGGGCAAGTGCTCCTTCTGGTTCTGGCTGACGGGCTTCTACTTCGCCTTCATGCCGCTGTACGTGCTCGGCCTGATGGGCGTGACGCGTCGCGCCAACCATTTCGAGGACGCGTCGCTGCAGATCTGGTTCCAGATCGCCGCCTTCGGCGCCTTCCTGGTGGCCCTGGGCATCGGCTGCTTCCTGGTGCAGCTGGCGGTCAGCTTCCTGCGGCGCGACCAGCTGCGCGACCTGAGCGGCGACCCATGGAACGGCCGCACGCTGGAATGGGCCACCTCCTCGCCGCCGCCGCAGTACAACTTCGCCTTCACCCCGGTCGCGCATGACGTGGACGCCTGGTGGGACATGAAGCAGCACGGCTACAAGCGCCCGCTGGAAGGCTTCAAGCCGATCCACATGCCCAGCAACACCGCCTCCGGCGTGGTGCTGTCGGCGTTCGCCCTGGTCTGGGGCTTCGCGCTGATCTGGCACATGTGGCCGCTGGCGATCGCCTCATTCGCCGCCATCGTGCTCGGCGCCATCGTCCACACCTTCAACTACAAGCGCGACTACCACATCCCGGCGGCCGAAGTGGCGGCCACCGAGCAGGCGCGCACCCAACAACTGCTGGCCCGCCATGTCTGAGCTCGTCCACACCGCCGGCGCCCTCGGCGCCCACGGCGCCGCCCCCTCGGCGCGCGAGTACCACCTCGCGCACGAACCGCATCCGGAGAACGGCACCGCGCTGGGCTTCTGGATGTACCTGATGAGCGACTGCCTCATCTTCGCGGCGCTGTTCGCCACCTACGGCGTGCTGGGCCGCAGCTACGCCGGCGGGCCCAGCGGCGGCGAGCTGTTCGACCTGAAGCTGGTGGCGATCAACACCGCCTTCCTGCTGCTGTCGTCCATCACCTTCGGCTTCGCCATGCTGCAGAAGCAGATGGGCAAGGTGGGCGGCACGCTGGGCTGGCTGGCCGTCACGGCGGTCTTCGGCCTATGCTTCCTCGGGCTGGAACTCTACGAGTTCAACCACCTGATCCACGAGGGCGCCACGCCGCAGAGCAGCGCCTTCCTGTCGTCCTTCTTCACGCTGGTCGGCACGCACGGCCTGCACGTCACCTTCGGCCTGGTGTGGCTGGTGGTATTGATGATCCAGATCGGCAGGCACGGACTGATCCATGAGAACAAGCGCCGCCTGATGTGCCTGTCCATGTTCTGGCACTTCCTGGACGTGGTCTGGATCGGCGTCTTCACCTTCGTCTACCTGATGGGAGTGCTGTGATGAGCACGCACGACACGCACCACGACGACCACGACGTCGGGCCGCACAGCAGCTTCGCCGGCTACATGACCGGCTTCGTCCTCTCGGTCATCCTCACCGCCATCCCCTTCTGGCTGGTGATGACGAACGTGATCAGCAACCGCTCCGCCGCCGTGCTGGTGCTGGGCGGCCTGGCCGCGGCGCAGATCCTGGTGCACATGGTGTGCTTCCTGCACATGAACGGCAAGATCGAGGGCGGCTGGACCATGCTGTCCACCATCTTCACCATCGTGTTCGTCGCCATCGCCCTGGCCGGCACGCTCTGGGTCATGTTCCACATGAACGTCAACATGATGCCCGGCCACATGGGCTCCGGCAGCACCTGACGGGCCCCGGCTTGGCCGGCCAGCCGCCCTCCTCCCCGGACCGCGTGCGCCGCCACCGCCCCGCCGCGCGCTGGGCCCTGCTGGGGGGTGCGGTCCTGCTGTCGGCCGCCTTCGTCCTGCTGGGCACCTGGCAGGTGCATCGCCTGGCCTGGAAGCGCGACCTGATCGCCCGGGTCGACAGCCGCATCCACGCCGCGCCGGTCGACGCGCCGGGCCCTGGCGCCTGGGCCGGCATCGACCGCGCGCGGCACGAGTACCTGCGGGTGAAGGTCGCCGGCCGCTACCTGCACGACAAGGAGGCGCTGGTCCAGGCCACGACGGAACTCGGCGCCGGCCACTGGGTGCTGACCCCGCTGGAGACCGCCGGCGGCACCTGGGTCTGGATCAACCGCGGCTTCGTCCCGGCCGAGGCGCGCGATCCGGCGCGCCGCGGCGCGCCCCCGCAGGACGGCACGGTGCAGGTGCAGGGCCTGCTGCGCCTCACCGAGCCCGGAGGCGCCTACCTGCGCGACAACGACCCCGCGGCCGGGCGCTGGTTCTCGCGCGACGTCGCGGCGCTGTCGGCGGCGCGCGGCCTGCCGCCTGCACAGGTGGCCCCGTATTTCATCGACGCCGAAGCCGTGCCCGGCACGCCGGCGGGCACCTGGCCCGCGGCCGGCCTCACCGTCGTGCGCTTCGCCAACAACCACCTCGTCTACGCCATCACCTGGTACGGCATGGCCGTGCTGCTGCTGGGTGCCACGGCCCACCTGCTGCGCACCGGGCGCCTCCGGTCACCCGTGGACAATCGGCAGCCCATGGGCCACCCCGATCGTCCCGATGCCGGCGCCGCCAGCGATGATCCCCGCGGCTGAGCCGACGCTCCCGCCAGGCGCGGCGGCGCCCGCCGCGCGCACCGCCTCGGGCCTGGCGACGGACACGGGTCTGAAGAACCTGCACCAGCTGATCCAGCTGCGCTGGATCGCGGTCTTCGGCCAGATCGTCACCATCGAGGTGGTGCACTACGGTTTCCGCATCGCGCTGCCGATCGGTCACATGATGGCGGTGCTGGCCGGGCTGGTGCTGTTCAACATCGTGAGCCTGCTGCGCTGGCGGACGCGGCGCGAGGTGACCAGCACCGAACTGCTCTTCGCCCTGATGGTGGACGTGGGCATGTTGACGGCGCAGCTCTACCTGAGCGGCGGCACGGCCAACCCCTTCGTTTTCCTCTACCTGCTGCAGGTCATCCTGGGGGCGGTGCTGCTGCCCGCCTGGGCCACCTGGACGGTGGTGGCCGCGGCCACCCTCTGCTTCGCCGGCCTCGGCCTGTGGGCGCAGCCGCTGGCGCTGCCGCGCGACCACGAGCGCGGCCTGGGCAGCCCGTACGTGATCGGCCTGCTGGTGTGCTTCGCGCTCAACGCGGCGCTGCTGGTCACTTACGTCGGCCGCATCATGAACAACCTGCGCGAGCGCGACGCGCGGCTGGCCGGCCTGCGCCAGCGGGCCGTCGAGGAGGAGCACATCGTGCGCATGGGGCTGCTGGCCTCCGGCGCGGCGCACGAGCTGGGCACGCCGCTGTCCACGCTGGACGTGATCCTGGGCGACTGGCAGCACCTGCCGCACTTCAGCTCCGACCCCGAGCTGGCGCAGGATGTCGACGAGATGCAGATCCAGGTGCGGCGCTGCAAGTCGATCGTCAGCGGCATCCTGCTGTCGGCCGGCGAGGCGCGCGGCGAATCCTCCAGCGCCACCACGGTGTGCACCTTCCTCGACGAGGTCGTGGCCGACTGGCGTCGCCGCATCCCCGACAACCGGCTGCGCTACGACAACCGCTTCGGGCAGGACCTGCCCATGGTGTCGGACTCGGCCCTCAAGCAGATGATCGGCAACGTGCTCGACAACGCCGCCGAGGCCTCGCCCGGGGCCCAGGAGCTCGAAGCCACGCGCCAGGACGGCGCCCTGCGGCTGGTCGTGCGCGACCGCGGGCCGGGCTTCCCGCCGGCCATGCTGCAGCACATCGGCAAGCCCTACCAGTCGAGCAAGGGGCGGCCGGGCGGCGGCCTCGGGCTGTTCCTGGTGGTCAACGTGGCGCGCACGCTGGGCGGCAGCGTCGCGGCGCGCAACCGCGCCGAGGGCGGCGCCGAGGTGGCGATCACGCTGCCCCTGGCCTCCATCGCGCTGCCCGGCGATGATGCGGACGATGCACGCTGACGACATCGCGCCCTCCCCGCGCCGGCTGCTGATCGTCGAGGACGACGCCGCCTTCGCGCGCACACTGGCCCGCTCCTTCGAGCGGCGCGACTACGAGGTGCGCGTGGCCGCCGGCCTGGAGGCCATGCAGGACATCCTGGCCGCCTTCTCGCCCAGCCACGCGGTGGTGGACCTCAAGCTCCAGGGCGAAGCCTCCGGCCTGGCCTGCGTGCAGGCGCTGCACGCGCACGACGACGGCATGCTGATCGTCGTGCTGACCGGCTTCGCCAGCATCGCCACCGCCGTCGAGGCGATCAAGCTCGGCGCCTGCCACTACCTGGCCAAGCCCTCCAACACCGACGACATCGAGGCTGCCTTCGGCCGCGCCGAGGGCTCGGTGGACGTGGAGCTGACGCAGCGCACCACGTCGATCAAGACACTGGAGTGGGAGCGCATCCACCAGACCCTGGCCGAGACCGGCTTCAACATCTCCGAGACCGCACGGCGGCTGGGCATGCACCGGCGCACGCTGGCGCGCAAGCTGGGCAAGCAGCAGGTCAAGTAAGGGAAGCGTCGCCCCCGCCCCGCCGGGTGCAGAACCGCAAGAATCGTCCGCTCGCCGCACCTATGCTGCAGGGCATCGACCACGGCACCAGGAGAGCGGACCCATGGAGATCATCGACCAGGCGCAGGCCCTGCACATCGTCGGCATCGAACTGCGCACCAGCAACGCCGAGGCGGCGCGGACGATCCCCGCCTTCTGGCAGCACTTCCAGCAGCACGGCGTGATGGCCCGCCTTGCGCACCGGCGTTCGGACGACGTCTATGCGGTCTACACCCACTTCGAGCATGCGGGGCGGGACAACGCCGGCCTGTACTCGCTGGTCATCGGCGCCTGCGTGCCGCCGCAGGCCGAGGTGCCGGCGGGCATGGTCCGCGCCGTCGCGCCGGCCGGCCGGCGGGCGGTCTTCGCGGTCGAGGACGGCCGGCCCGACAAGGTGGCCGAGGCCTGGGGCGCGGTCTGGCAGCGCCACGACCTGCCGAAGTGCTTCGTCGCCGACTACGAACGCTACCGGGCCGGCGGCGGCATCGACATCTGCGTCGGCCTGCATCCGGAGGCGGCCTGACCATGGCCAGGCGGCGCGGCTGGGTCGACTACCACGCCCGCCTGGCGCGGGTGATGACGTACATCCACGAGCACCTGGCCGGCGACCTGGACCTGGGCGGCCTGGCCGAACTGGCCCACCTGTCGCCCTTCCACTGGCATCGCGTCTGGCATGCGATGTACGGCGAGACGCTGGCCGACACCGTGCGCCGCCTGCGGCTGCAAAGAGGCAGCGGTCTCCTGGCCCACACGGATCTCGCCGTCGCGGAGGTGGCGCTGCGCTGCGGCTACCCCAATGCGCAGACCTTCTCCCGGGCGTTTCGCGACCGCTATGGGCAACTGCCCACGGCCTACCGGCGCAGCGGAAGCCACGTCCGCTTCGAGCGCAGCGCGCCGCCGGATGCGGCCGCCGACGCCTGCGACCGGTCGGTCCGGGTGCTGGACGTGCCGGCATGGCGCCTCGCCGGCGTGGACCACCGGGGCAGCTACATGGACATCGGCAAGGCCTTCGAGACCGCCTTCGCGTGCATGCACGCCGCCGGCCGCGTCGATGCCGGCACGCAGTTCCTGGCCGTCTATTTCGACGATCCGTTCGCGGTGCCGGAAGGCCAGCTGCACTCGCGCGCAGGACTCTCGCTGCCCGCCGGCGCCGAGGCGCCGGCGCCGCTGGTGGCTTTCGAGCTGGGAGGGTGCCGCTGCGCCGTGCTCCGGCACCGCGGGCCGTATGCCGACATGCGCTCGGCCTATCGCTGGCTCTACGGGCAGTGGCTGCCGGCCTCGGGATACGAAGTGGCCGACCGTCCGGTGTTCGAGGCCTACCTCAACCACCCGCGTGACACGCCTCCGGCGGAGCTGCTGAGCGAAATCTACCTGCCGCTGGCCGGCGATTGAGCGGCCCTGCCGGCAACCGCCTTCACGCGCTCTCGCTCACTCCCACTCGGTCATCAACGGGTCACGCAAGTCCTTGTGGTTAAAGGGATTTGCGATGATCGAAATGGGCCTTACCGTCGCGTTTACCGTCTGCATCGGACACCTTTTTCTGGCGCGGAAGATGGGACGATTTGCGGGGTGACGACGCCGGCGGCACCATCATCAATCGCCCTCTAGGATAGCGCAGATAGCTGCTCGGCGAGCAGGTCTGCCTGCTCTGAGAACTTCCTGGCATCGGCCTTCTTCAACTGCGCCAGGTTGTGCAGCTTCCAGCGGATGCCTGGTAGGTGTTCGAGGTGTGCGATGCCCAGCAGCGACCAATCCGGCGTGCCTCCAGCCAGTGACAGCAGGAAGCGTCGCTCGTCGTCGTCCAAGCCCTGCTGGATTTCGCGCACCATGCGCTCTCGCGCGGCGAGCAGCGCATCGAGTGGCACCCGCTCCGCCGTCATGCCTTGGAAGTTGTGCTCATAGTCGTGCCGGATGTCCCGCAGCGGCGTGAACAGCACTTCATGGATCGGCCGGTTGCTGCTGGCCAGGTAGACCACGAAGGCACGCCGGATGCCGGGCGTGATGCCCTCATGCGCAAAGAGCTGCATCACGTCGAACAGGTCGCGCGGATGCTGTCGATCCAGCGCAGCCACCAGCTTGCCGCCGTACACGTCTTCCAACGACACCACCGGAATCTCCAGATCGGCCATCAGCACGTCGCGGGCCACCGGCGTGAGCGAAGCGCGGCGTACGGGCTGCACGGTGCCGCGCATGACGAAGTTGACTTCGACCTTGACCTGAATCGGGCCGCGCCGCACCAGCAGCTTGGTCTCCCCTGCCGCGGCCGTCGGCGCATGCGTCTGGAAGCCCCGCTTCTTCAAACGCTCGGCAGCTTGCCGGATGGCCTCGTTGATGCGCGCCAGCGCCTCGTCGCGCGGCAGCGTGTGATCAGGGAAGACCAGATCAAGATCGACCGACAGACGCGGCATGTCGCGCACGAACAGATTGATCGCCGTGCCGCCCTTCAACGCGAAGGTGTCATCCACGAACACTAGCGGCGCCACCTGCGTCAGCAGGCGCGCGGTATCGAGGTAGATCTGATTCATGGCTTGAGCACCAGCAGGCCATCGGCGGAACGCGACACCCAGGGCCGCTCGCTGCCCGTCGGCAGCGCGGCCGGGTCGAGCTTGGCCGCCCAGGGCAATGCCGCCTCGCGCCCGAGTTGCAGGCACAGCCGCACGGTCTTGACGCTCGTGCAGTGTTGCAGCAACTCGCGCAGCACATCGGCGCGCAAGCTGTAGGCGCCTTCAACCAGTTCACGCGCTTCCTGCAAGGGCTGGCGCACGCCGACCTCGCTCAGCAGTTCCAGCAAGGCGCGTTCGGGCGCCGACACCTGCGGCGCCCCGCTGCGCTGCTCGAAGGGACTGACATGCAGCAAGGCGTCCGGCTGCTCGTCGAATAGCCGCTTGCGGTGGTACTCGGCTGGGAAGCGCTCGGTGAACCATTCCGGCAAACGCCCTGCCGTCCAGCCATACAGATGCAGCACCGGCTGCTGCGACACGTAGTGCCGCACGCCATACCAGTCCAGCGCTGACTTGCCGCCGACGTGCAGCCCCTCGAACCGGCGCTGCAACAGCAGCAGGCTGGGATGGAGCGCCGGGGCGTCATTCGGACGGCAGAACACCCCGCGGGCCAGGCGCGTGAGCCACCCTGCCCGGACGTAGTGAACAGCCAAGTCCGCAGAGATGCCCAGCGCCGCCAAGTCCGCCGAGGTCAGCGGCGTCCCCGGCGCCAGCCGGGTGTAAAGCGCATTTAGCTTACTTGATATCGTCGTAGCCATGCTACGACTTCTACAACTTTCCAAAGAGAAAGTCAATTTGATATGGTCAACGTAGTCGTAGCATGGATACGATATTTCCAACATATCCAAATGCTCATCCCTTCGGCACTGCCACGCGGGAAGATGGCCGGGCAGCGTCTCCCCTGCCCTTCCTGAACCCCCGATCCCCCGCCATGAACGCCTCCAGCATGTGCGGGATCAACTTCTCGGCATCGACCGCCTCGCCATACGCCTGCGCGTGCAGCGCGGCGTAGCGGTCGAGGTCGGCTTTCAGGCTGGCCGGGCAGGCAAAGGTCAGCTTGACGTTCTCGGTCTTGGGCAGTGGCCCGAGCCGCAGCTTCTTCGTGCTCATTGCGAAGTCCCCCGGTTGAAGAACAGCGGCTGGTACGGCCGCAGCACCAGATCCCGGTTCACGATGACGCGAACCGGCAAGCCCGGCCTGATGGTCAGCGTCGGCCGGATGTCCATGTTGCGCCGGGTCATCTCCTGTCCGACTTGGTTGATGCTGTCCTGGGCGCTGTCGCGCCCTGCGATCACGATGCGGTTGCCGTCCTGGCGGTTCTCGGGCGCGGCCAGCTCGGCACCTACGCCCAGCAGCGTTGTCAGTGCCGCGCCGGCGACGATGCGGCCCCAGTGGTAGTCCACGCCATCTTCGAGGCCGGAGTAGCCGGCCGGGTCGGTGCCCACCAGGTTGTCGATGGTCAGCGAAGACGTGTCCGGCAGGATGATCCGGTTCCACACCACCTGCACGCGACTCTGCCCGTAGCTGACTTGGCTGTTGTACTTGCCCATGATGCGCGAGCCTTGCGGGATCAGCAGGAACTTGCCCGTGGCCGAGTCATAGACCGGCTCTGTCACCGTGCCGATCACGTCGCCCGGCAAGTCGGACTTGATGCCCGTCACCAGCGCCGCCGCGATCACTGTCCCGGCCATGACCTGATACGGCGAGGCCGGCATTTGCAGATTGCCGGAATTGCGGGTTTCCGTAGAACCGCTTTGCAGGAATGCCTCGTTCTGGTCTTGCCGACTCCGCGCAGCGGCCGGGGCGGCAAGCTGGGCCGCCACCGAGGCTGGCCCGGCAGCGAGCGGGTCGAAGGCCGCGAGCGTATTGGCAGCACCAGGCACACTCGGCGCCGCCTGCGCCATCGTAGCCGTGGCGGCGGCCTGGCCCTGGCCGCCCGAGCGGAAGAACACCGACGAAGCCGCTGCGGCTTCCGCCTCCTTGCGCAAGGCGTCGTTGGGATCATGGCCGGGGGCCGCGTAGGCGGCCACGGCCGGCTGCTGCGAGGCCACGATGGCCGGGCCAAGATCGCCCGGCAGCGGCGGCCCCAGCTCGGGCACAGCGGGCGACAAGGCCGGCGGCAGCTTCGAGTAGTCCGCCGGCAGCGCATCCAGCCCTTCGGACTTCGACACGCGATCGACGTTGTAAAGCTCGGTCTGCTCGTTGGCACCACGCCGCTGCGGTTGCAGCGACCAGATCGTGGCCCCGAGCACGGCGACCGACAGGCCGCCGACGAGGACGGCCAGCGTGCGCCGGTTCAACCGGGTCACAGCACGCGGCTGGGCGCGCAGCGCCACCGCCTCGGGCGCGACCTTGCCCGCCTGCGGCGTGGCGAGGTCGGGGGTGTCGTCCTGGCTCATGGTCAGTTCCTCCGTGCCACGCCATCCGTGCGCTCGATCCGAACCACGTCGCCTTTGTCGCCGCCCAGGCGCAGCTCGGCCGCGCCAAAGAGGCGATCCACGATGTAGTACGGCGAGCGGAAGCGGTAGTTCACCAGTTGCCCGTCACCTTCCGGCCCAATCACGAACAGCGGCGGAAGATCGCCTTGCGCGATGCCGGCGGGAAACTGGATATAGACCTTCTGCCCGTCGTCGAAGGCGCGCAGCGGCTTCCACGGCGGATTGCTGCCGCTGATCGCGTAGCGGAAGCGCAGGTTCTCCAGCGACAGGCCGCTATCGACCGGCGCGGCGGCGCTTGCTGCCTGCGCCTGGCGCTGCAAGGCCAGCATCCGGTCGCGCGGGTACTCCCAGGACGCCGACGCCATCCACGTCTTTTCGGTCGAGGTCAGCTCCAGCAGGTAGGTGCGCCGACTGGTGGTGATGACCAGATTCGTCTTGAGGCCCGAGCGAATGGGCTTGACCATCACATTGACGCGCAGCGCCTCACCGCTGCCGCTCGATGTGTCGCCCACGATCCACCTCACCGTGTCGCCAGCGGCCACCGTCACCAGTTCCTCGCCCGGCTGGAGCGCGATCACGGTCACGCGGCCCACGGCTGCATAGACCTGATACAGCGCGCCATCGGTAAAGGGCCACACCTGAATCGCATTGACGTAGCCCTCGCGCGTGGGTGCAATGCGCGCTTCGGCGTTGGCGCGAGATACGCGCACGGTTTCGTCGGCCGGCTCGGGCGCAGGCTTGGCGTCTTCGGGAGCCGGCATCAACTGCGCCGGCATCGGCAGCACCTCGGGTACCGCCACCACCTCCACCGGCGCGGGCGGCTCCGGCAACGGCTGGGCTTGTACCGGCTCATCGAGCGAGATGGTCGGCGGCGGCTTGCCCTGCGTGGCGCAGCCCGCTAGGGCAGTAAGCATCAACGGCAAAGCGTAAAAGCGGAAAGACAGGTTCATGGTTTTGCTCCTTCGGAAGAATCCAGTTCACGGCTCCACGACAAGCCGTTGACGTAGATGCCCAGGGGGTTCTTGCGCAGGCGTTCTTCGGTGCGCGGCGGCTGGAGCACGATGGACACCACGGCCGTCCACCGCTCCAGGCCCGCCGCGGCACCATTGACGTAGCGGCGTTCCGTCCAGCGCACGTTGAAAGACGTGTCGCTGGCGCGCACGACGCTGGTGATCTGCACCGTCACCGACTCCTTGCCAATGCGCGCGAACGGGTCGTTGACCCGTGCGTAGTCGTTGAGCACGGCCGCGCCCTTGTCGGTCGTGTAGTCGTAGGCGTCCAGCCAGTTCTGCCGGACGACGATGGGGTCGATGGACAGCGAGCGCACCAGCGTCACGAAGTGCGCCAGGTGGTAGGCGGTCTGCGCATCGTGGGGCCGGTACGGCGTGGCGGCTTCACCCACGGCGCGCACCTGGCCCGCGTTGTCCACCTCCACCACGTAGGGCGTCACGATGGACTGCGCCGAGCGCCACACCAGGCCGCCGGCCATCAGCAGCGCGAGCGTCAGGCAACCGAACGCCATCAGCCGCCAGTTCTTCGCCTGCACGCGCGGCGTGCCGATACGGTCGTCCCATACCTGGCCGGCGGCTTGGTACGGCGTGGCAGGTTGCGGCGTGTCGGCGTAGCGCACCTGCGGTTTCTTGAATCGCATGGTCAGTTCTCCTTGTGAATCGCGTCAGTCGTCGGAGCCGCGCAGGCTCGGGCCTTGCCCGGAGCCGCCGCCATCGCCACCGCGCAGCGTGTGGGCGGTGGTGGTCGCGGCATGGGTGAGTTGCTGGCGGCGATGCAGCCGCTTGGCCCAGGCGGGCTGCTCGGGCGCCTGTGTAGCGGTAGCGCCTGCTGGCGCTTCGGTGGTGGCGGCTTGGCCGGCTGACGCGCCAGCGTCACCATTCCAGCCCTCGCGGAACGGCGCGGCCATGCGCTGCCCGGCAGCGGAAGCGCGGGATGCGGCAGCGCGTCCGGCAGATTGCGCGCCGGTCTTGGCGACGTTGCCCAGGCCGGCCATCGCACCCTTGGCGCCACCGCCTGCGGCGGCGGAACCTGCCTGGAAAGCCGACTTCGCGCTGCTGGCCGCCGACGTGGCGGCACGCGCGCCGCTGCCGGCCAGCTTGGCGGCAGCCGGGGCCATGCGGGCACCAGCGGCCACCGCGCCGCCCACGCCCGTCGCGGCAGCACCTACGGCCACCGCCGTTCCGGCTGCGCCGATGGCGGCGCCGGCCATCGCGCCCGCGCCAAGCTGGGGCGCACCGGACACGAGGCCCGTGGCAATGCCAGGGCCGAAGATCCCGAGCGCCAACAGAGTGAGCGAGGCCAGCATGATGACCAGCGCGTGGTCGATGTTCGGCTCGGCGGGATGGACTTGGAACTGCGAGAACAGGCCCGAACCGATGCCGACGATCACGGCCAGCACCAGCACCTTGATGCCGGCGGATACCACGTTGCCCAGCACCTTCTCGGCCAGGAACGAGGTCTTGTTCCACAGCGCGAACGGCACCAGCACGAACCCGGCGAGCGTGGTCAGCTTGAACTCGATCAGCGTGATGAAAAGCTGGATTGCCAAGACAAAGAAGCACAGCACCACGACCAGCCACGCGAGGAACATCACCACGATGGGATCGAGATTGGCGAACACCTCGGGAAAGCCCGCCATCTCGCCGATCTGCTCCAGAATCGGCGCCCCGGCGTCGATGCCGGTCTTGGCAAGCCGGCCCGGCTGCAAGAAGTTCTCCATCGTGATGGCCGAGCCGGTGGCGGTGATGCCCAGCCCCGCGAACGAGCGGAACACGATGCTGGCCAGCCAGTTGAAGTTGTTGAGGATGTAGGCGAAGGCACCGACGTAGAGCACCTTGCGCAGCAGCTTGGCGATCACGTCCTCGCCTTGGCCGGTGGCGTGGCTCATGGCCCAATACAGGCCGGCGATCGTCATGTCGATGACGATGAGCGTGGCCGTGAGGAACGCCACTTCGCCGCGCAGCAGCCCGAAACCCGAGTCGATGTAGGTGGCGAAGGTGATGAGGAACTGGTCGATGATGGTCACGTCATTCATGGCGTGCCCTCCGGTTCCTCGAAGCTGGGCGGGATCGGCGGCAGGTCGGCCAGCGTCTGGTATTCATCCGGCCCGGCCTCCCCGGAAAAGAAGCGCCGCCGGAAGGCTTCGGCGGCGGCGCGGCAAGCGTCCTCGCCCGTGACCTGCATGACTTGTTGTGGATGGGCCGCGCATTGCGCGCGCAATGCCTTGAGCCGCACGGGATCAGCGGCCAGGGCATCGGCGAGGTGGTCGGCCTGCTCGCCGCAGGCGGCCAGCAGCACCAGCACCGGAACAGACAGGGCGAGGACGCATCGCATGGCGGCCTCCTGTCAGTCGCGGTAGAAGTTGACGGACTGCGGCGTGTACGGCGTGCCTTCCCCGAGGAAGCGCCGCCGCACTTCGCGGGCGCGCTCGGTGGCCGCCGCCTGCCGCGCCAGTTCCAGCGAGGCGGCCCGGTCTTGCGTGATCTGGAGCCGCTGCGACTGGATCGACTGCTTGGCCTGCAAGGCGAGCAACTGGTTCATGGCCTGCATCGCCTGCAACGCGCCTTCGGCCGACTGGCTCTTGCCCACGAGGTCGGCCAGCACGCTTTCGTCTTCGCCCAGGTTCTGCGACACCTGCGCCTGCATCTGCATGGTGGTCTGCAAGCCGTTGAGCGTGTTCTTCCACCGCTCCTGGGCGTCGCGGTACATCTGGTCGCCGCTGACGGTGGCGGCGTACTGCTCCGGGTACAGGCGGGCAAACTCCCGATCCAGATGGGTCACGTCGTAGGCCAAGCCTCGGGCCTGGGCGATCAGCCGCTCGGTCGTCGCCAGGTTGGCGCGCAACTGGCCGACCACGCTGGATGGAAGGCTGGCGAGGTTGCGCGCCTGGTTCATCAGCATTTGCGCTTCGTTCTGGAGCTGGCGAATCTGGTTGTTGATCTGCTCCAGCGTGCGGATCGCGGTCATCGTGTTCTGCACGAGGTTGGTGGGGTCGATCACGACCCATTGCGCATGGGCAGTGGCGGTGCAAAGCATGGCCGCGATGGCAGCGGCGACAAGGCGCTTCTTCATGGCAGGATCTCCTGTTGGTGGTCAGCGAAGGAACCCGGCGTGAGGCCGGGGAACGAAGGCAGCAGATCAGCCGCCCAATCGAGGCCGCGATGACGCAGCCAGGCACCCGCGAAACCGGGCGTGCCGGCGTCCAGCAGCACGCGGTCTATGTCGCGCTGGTCTTGCGGCGTGGAAGCGCCCGCGAAGGCCAGCGTCGCCGCCCCCAGGTCGAGGTCGAACAGGCGGTTGCCGAGGCGGGATTGGTAGTAGTAGTCGCGCTTGGGCTGCGCGGTGGCGACGATCTCGATCTGGCGCGAGTTCAGGCCGAAGCCCTCGTAGATCGTGCGAATCTGCGGCTCGGTCGCCTGCGGGTTCGGCAGGAAGATGCGGCTGGCGCAGCTTTCGATGATTGCGGGCGCGATGCTCGAATCCTTGATGTCCGCGAGCGACTGCGTGGCGAAGATCACCGACACGTTTTTCTTGCGCAGCGTCTTGAGCCACTGGCGGATGCGCGCGGCAAACACCGGGTCATCGAGGAACAGCCACGCTTCATCGAGGATCAGCAGCGTGGGCGCACCGTCAAAGCGTTCATCGAAGCGCGCAAAGAGGTAGTGCAGCACGGCCATGACGGCGGCCTTGCTGTGCATCAGTTCTTCCATTTCAAAGCACTGCACGTCGGCCATGCCCAGCCGGTCGTGGTCGGCGTCCAGCAGCTTGCCGTGCGCGCCGCCGAGCACATACGGCGCGAGCGCCTGCCGCAGCGCATTGCTCTGCAATAGCACGGACAGCCCGGTCATCGTGCGCTGCTCCACCGGCGCACCGGCAAGGCTTTGCAGCGCCGACCAGATGGCCGCCTTCTCGTCCGGGCCGACCGCCACGCCCTCGTGCAATAAGCGGCCTTCGATCCATTCGGCGGCCCAGGTGCGGTAGCCTTCGCGGTCGATGCGGGCGAGCGGCTGGAAGGCGATTTCGCCGTCTGTCCCCAGGTCGTAATGCTCGCCGCCCAGCCCGAGGATGGTGGCGCGCATGGAGCGCCCCATGTCGAACGCGAAGATGCGCGAGCCGCGATAGCGGCGGAACTGCATCGCCAGCGTGGCGAGCAAGACCGACTTGCCCATGCCGGTCGGGCCGGCGACCAGCGTGTGGCCCACGTCGCCGATGTGCGTCACCAGCCGGAACGGCGTCGCGCCATCGGTGCGCGTGACGATCAGCGGCGGGCCGCCCAGGTGGTCGTTCTTCTCCGGCCCGGCCCATACCGCCGACACCGGCATCATGTGCGCCAGGTTCAGCGTCGAGACGATGGGCTGGCGCACGTTGGCGTAGGCGTTGCCGGGAAGCGAGGACAGCCACGCATCCACGGCATTGAGCGTTTCGGGGATGGTGACGAATCCGCGCCCTTGGATGACGCGCTCCACCATGCGCAGCTTCTCGTCGGCTGCGCCGGCATCCTCGTCCATGACGGTGACGGTCGCCGTCAGGTAGCCGAAGGCGACTTGATCGCTGCCCAGCTCCTGCAAGGCGGTATCGGCGTCGGCGGCCTTGTTGTTCGCATCGGTATCGACCAGCGGGCTTTCCTGCTGGAAGATCGTTTCGCGCAGCAGCGCGATGACGTTCTTGCGCTTTGCGAACCACTGGCGGCGCAGGCGCCCCAATTCCCGTTCCGCCTCGGATTTGTCGAGGCACAGAAAGCGCGTACTCCAGCGATACCCAAATCCCAGGCGGTTGAGGTCGTCCAGAATCCCCGGCCAGGTCGAGGTCGGGAATCCGCGCACCGACACCACGCGCAGGTGCTGGTCGCCCAGCATGGGCGCGAGGCCACCGACCAGCGGCGAGTCGGTCAGCAGCGCGTCGATGTGGAACGGCACTTCGGGCACGCTCACGCGGTAGCGCCGCGTCGAGATGGTCGCGTGCAGGTAGGTCAGCGTCTGGCTGTCATCCAGCCAGGCGATTTCCGGCATGACGCCATCGAGCAGGTCAAAGACCCGATCCGTTTCCGCGACGAAGGCTTGCAGCCTCTCGCGCCAGTCCACGCCATTCGTCGGCGTGTTCTCGTAGAGCATCTTGGCGGCGCGGGCGCGCGATTCCTCGGGCGGCAGGTACACCAGCGTCAGGTGATAGCCGCTCTCGAAGTGATGGCCAGTGTCCTCGAAGGCCGAGCGGCGTTCTTCGTCCACCAGCCACGAAAGCGGCTCGGGAAACTCAGAGTGCGGGTAATCAGCGGCGGCGCGGCGCTCGGCCTCGATGAACAGCGCCCAGCCCGAACCCAGCCGGCGCAGCGCATTGTTCAAGCGTGCCGACGTGGCGATCAATTCGCCTTGCGTGGCACTGTCGAGGTCAGGCCCGCGAAACCGGGCCGTGCGCTGGAAACTGCCGTCCTTGTTCAAGACAACACCCGGCGCGACCAGCCCGGCCCAGGGCAGCCAGTCGGCGAGCAGCGCCGGACGCTGGCGGTATTCGGCGAGGTTGAGCATGGCGCTTTCTCCTTTCCTGCCCTCACACGTCCAGCAGCGGGCGGTGCTTGATGTGCCGGGCGAACACGGCCATGAACTGCGGATCGACGCGCGCCCCCCAGACCGCCAACGAATGGCCGACGATCCAAAGCATCACGCCAGGAATCCACAGTTGCAGGCCCAACCCGACAGCGGCGGCCAGCGTGCCATTGGCAATCGCCACGGTGCGCGGTGCGCCGCCCAGCAAGATTGGCTCGGTGAGCGAGCGGTGCAAAGGCACCTCGAACCCGGCGGAGAAGCTATCCGGGTCGCTCATACGACAGCCCCGCCGGAGAAGCTGAAGAACGACAGGAAGAAACTCGAAGCCGCGAACGCGATGGACAGACCGAACACGATCTGGATCAGCTTGCGAAAGCCCCCCGACGTGTCGCCGAAGGCCAGCGCGAGGCCCGTGGCGATGATGATGATGACGGCCACGATGCGCGCCACCGGTCCCTGGATGGATTCGAGGATGGATTGCAGCGGGCCTTCCCACGGCATCGAGGAACCGGCGGCCTGCGCGGCTCCGGCCAGGAACAGCAGTAGCGCGGCCAGCAGTAGCTCTTGGGCCGCAGGGCGGGCCAAGCAGCGCAGCCGCGTGAGGCGCAAAGCCGGGTTTGCAGAAAAACGGAAAGCAGGAATGGTCATCTGCGTCATGGCAGTTCTCCAGGGTGGTTGAGGGACGGGGAAGAAAGGTCGGGCTGCGATGGCCGCTCGGGAAACGGCGCGTCCAGCGCGTCCGCCAGTTGGTAGCCCACGCCGTCGAAGCCGACGACGCGGGCGATGCTCTCGATGCGGCGCTTGTGCCCGCGCCCGGCGATGTGGATCACCACGTCCACGGCCTCGGCGATCAGCGCACGGGGCGGGTTCACCGCCACTTCGAGAATCAATTGCTCCATGCGCAGCAGCGCGCCCAGCGCGGAACCCGCGTGGATCGTGGCGATACCGCCGGGGTGGCCGGTTCCCCACACCTTGATGAGATCCAGTGCCTCGGGGCCGCGCACCTCGCCGACGACGACGCGATCTGGGCGCAGGCGCATCGACGAGCGCACCAGCTCGGTCATGGACACCACGCCGGAGCGCGTGCGCAGCGGCACGTGATCGCGGGCCGCGCATTGCAACTCCACCGTGTCTTCGAGCACCAGCACGCGGTCGCCGGTGGCGGCTATCTCGGCCAGCAGCGCGTTCGCCAAAGTCGTCTTGCCGCTGCTGGTGGCACCGGCGATCACGATGTTCTGGCGCTCGCCCACGGCGCGCACCAGAAAGCCCGCCTGGGCGGCGGTCATCATTTCGTCCACGACGTACCGCTCCAGCGGGATCACGCCGACGGCGCGCTTGCGCAACGCGAAGGCCGGCCCCGGCGCGGCGGGCGGCAGGATGCCCTCGAAGCGTTCGCCCGTCTCGGGCAACTCGGCCGATAGCAGCGGCTGGCCGCGATGCACCTCCGCGCCGACGTGGGCCGCGACCAGGCGAATGATTCGCTCCCCATCGGCTTCGGGCATTTCCACGCCCATCGGCGCGCGGCCCGACGACAGGCGATCCACCCAAAGGGTGCGATCCGGGTTGAGCATGATTTCCACCACGTCGGGGTCTTCGAGTGCTGTGGCGATCAGCGGCCCCATTGCCGTGCGCAGCATCTGGATGCGCCGGTCGAGCGAGGCCGCTGCGGATGAGCGTGGCTCGGGCGGGAGTTCCCTACCCGTGGAGATGTGGGCGCTCATGACGCACGCTCCCGCGCCTGAGCCGCTGCCGCTGCGTCCTCCATCCGCATCGGGTCGGGGTGCAGCTCCTCCACCACGTCGCGCACCAAGCTGCGTCCGCGCATCAGGTGGCGGCCAAGCTGCTCCACGAACTGCTCGAATCGCGCCTTACCCTGCGCGCGGGCCGCGTCTTGGTGCGCTTCGGGAACCGGCGTGCTGACGGTCAGGTAGTAGCGGATGAACAGTGCCAGCGTCTCGATGGCGATGTTCTGGTCACGCTCCATGCGCTCGGCTTGGCGCGACAGCCGATCAAGGCGCTTGGCGACGGCCGCCTCGCGCTGGTCGGCGGCATCGGGCGACAGCCACGATGCGAGCGCCGCCGCGACGATGGATGACTTGGACACGCCTTTCTTGGCGGCCAGTTCATCGAGCCGCTGGGCGTGCTCGGGCTGGATAAAGAGGTTCAGGCGGTAGCTCATAGCTCGATTCCGTCGTTGGGGTCGAGGGATGCCAGCCGGGCCGTGCGCTGCATGGCCGGATCAAGCTGGCGAGGAAGGGGAAGCGGCAGGTCGTCGTCGTCATCGAGCAGTCCGAGGTCGGCCGCGGACGCAGCCAACTCGGGGTCGTAGGCGACGGTTTCGGAGAGTTCGGGCTGACGGCGTGGGCCGCCGTCGTCGGCTGTACCCAGGTGTTCGAGGCCATCGGTGGATGCCAAGGCCGGTGCAGTGGGCGTTGGTGGGATTGCCAGCCCGCTCCAGTCGTCGGGCCGCGATGGCGGCGCATCGGCGTACTGCCCGTCCGCCAGCGCGGGCGGCGGCAGTACGCGCCGCTGGAAATTGGCGTCGGCGTAGTAGCGCAGCTTCGTGGCCTTGATCGGTGCCACGCTGGACACCATCACCACGGCCTCGTCGGGCGGAAGCTGCATGACTTCGCCCGGCGTCAGCAGCGGGCGAGCCGTCTCCTGGCGCGACACCATGAGATGCCCCAGCCACGGCGCGAGCCGGTGGCCCGCGTAGTTGCGCTGCGCACGCAGTTCGGTCGCGGTGCCCAGGGTTTCCGAGATCCGCTTGGCCGTGCGTTCGTCGTTGGTGGCGAACGTCACGCGCACATGGCAGTTGTCGAGGATGGAATGGTTCTGCCCATACGCCTTGTCGATCTGGTTGAGCGACTGCGCGATGAGGAAGCTGCGGATGCCGTAGCCCGCCATGAAGGCCAAGGCCGTCTCGAAGAAGTCGAGTCGGCCCAGCGCCGGGAATTCGTCGAGCATCAGCAGCAGCTTGTGGCGGCGCTCGATGCCGTCGGAGCCGTCGAGCGATTCGGTCAGGCGTCGCCCGATCTGGTTGAGGATCAGGCGGATGAGCGGTTTGGTGCGCGAAATGTCCGAAGGCGGCACCACCAGGTACAGCGATACGGGGTGCTCGGTGGAAATAAGGTCGGCGATGCGCCAGTCGCAGCGCGAAGTGACTTCGGCCACCGTGGGATCTCGGTACAGGCTGAGGAACGACATGGCGGTGCTCAACACGCCGGAACGCTCGTTGTCCGATTTGTTGAGCACTTCGCGCGCCGCCGAAGCGACGACAGGATGCGGACCATCGCCGAGGTGCGGCGTGGTCATCATCCGGTGCAAGGTCAGCTCGAACGGGCTGGCCGGGTCGCTGAGGAAGTTGGCGACGCCGCGCAGCGTCTTGTCTTCGCCCGCGTAGAGCACATGCAGGATGGCGCCGACCAGCAGCGCGTGGCTGGTCTTCTCCCAATGGTTGCGCTTCTCCAGCGCGCCTTCGGGATCGACCAGAATGTCCGCGATGTTTTGCACGTCGCGCACTTCATGCGCGCCGCGCCGTACCTCCAGCAGCGGGTTGTAGGCCGCCGATTTCGCATCCGTGGGGTTGAACAGCAGGCAGTGCGAGAAGCGCGAGCGCCAGCCGGCGGTGATCTGCCAGTTCTCGCCCTTGATGTCATGGATGACGGCGGACGCGGGCCAGGACAGCAGCGTCGGCACCACCAGGCCGACGCCCTTGCCCGAGCGCGTGGGCGCGAACGTCAGAACATGCTCTGGCCCTTCATGCCGCAGGTACTCGTTGCGGTACTTGCCGAGGAAGACGCCGGCCAGTTGCGTCAGCCCTGCCTTGCGAATATCGGTGGCCTCTGCCCAGCGTGCCGAACCGTAGGTCGTGACCAGCCTCGATTGCCGCGAGCGCCAGATCGACATGCCGATGGCGACCAGCACCGCCACCAAACCGCTGCCGCCAGCGATGGCGCCACCGGTATCGAACACGCGAGGCTCGTAGGCGTCGAAAACGAACCACCACTCAAACAGCTTCCACGGGTGGTAGATCGGCGTACCAAGAAAATCGAACCAGGGCGAGCCAAGGCGTAGCTGATAGCCAAGGGCGGCTGCTGTCCATTGTGTGGCACCCCACACGCCGGCGATCACGATGCCGAACACGACGGCGATCTGACCGAGCAACACGTTCGTTCCTTGCATGACCTGGCCTCCGATTTCTTCTGCGCTGATTCCTCATGGAAAGCGCGGCACAAGGACGTGCCGCAAGCGTCAGGATCGGTGCCGGATCAGTGCCGGTCAAAGACCGTTTGAAGCAGAAAGATCGAGCAAAAAGACAGAATGCGCGCCGCGTCGTGCCCACGAAAAACGCCGCAAGCGAGGGCGCATTGCGGCGTGTCGGGCAAAAAAATGAAAGTGATGCGGCGAACCGCCAACAATCAGAACTTTGGCGATTCTTTCGGCGGTGTGTACGGGGTTTCGCCATCGCCGTAGAACCGTTTGCGCGTGGCTTCGGCCACGCGGTTGCACAGCACGTCGCCCATCGTAGGGCGGTCGGTCTTGCACTGCTGGCGCAGCTCCTTGAGCCGTTCAGGGTTGGCCGCGAGTTCTTCCACTGTCGGGATGTTGGCTGCGGAATCGGTGGTCTTCTGTGGCGTTTCGGACTGGCCGCAAGCAGTCAACGCGGCTACCAGCAGGAACGGGATGATCTTCTTCATGGCGCAGGTTCCTCCGGGGGATCGGGATGGTGCTTCTTCAAGGGCTTGGGGGATTCCGGTGAGTCGATGGCCTGCACGCGCTCGATGAACCGTACCAGCACGTCGGACGGCTGGCCTTCTGGACGCAACACGAACGTGGTCAGCGGCGGGACGCGCGTCGCCAGCGGTCGCGCCACCACGCCGGGTTCACGGCTTGTCGCGATATGGGCCGCGCCCGTCAAGCCGAGCGCGATGCCTCCTGATACCAGCGCCATCATCAAGTCGCAGGACGCGACACGCTCCGCGACCAGCGGCTCCACGTCGGCGCGGCGCAGCACTCGTTCAACGTGCTTGGCATGACTTTCACAGGCACTCGGATCGCACAGCACCAACGGATAGCGCAGCAGTTCGTCCAGCGGGATGCGCTTATGGGACAGCAGCGGATGCCGCGCCGGCACCGCCACCATCAGCGCATCACTCCAGACTGGCAGGGCCACGATGCCGTCGCCGACCTCATCGGACTGCGCGAAACCCACGTCATACAAGTCGTCGTGCAGCCCCTTGATTTGCTGCGACAGCGGCACCTCAAAGAAGCGGATTTCGACTTCGGGCTCTTCCTGCCGACACGCTGCCAGCAACGCAGGCAAGCGCGATGGCGTGACGCCATCCGACAACGCCACGCGCAACTGGCCATGAAATCCGTTGGCCGCTGCTTGAACGCTATCGCGCGCCTGCTGCAAGGCCGCGAACACCCGACGCACATGCTCCAGGAACAATGCGCCGGCGCGGGTCAAGCGCGTACTGCGCGTAGTGCGGGCGAACAGCACCACGCCCAAGTCTTCTTCCAGTTCCTTGATGGCGCGTGACAGGGGCGACTGCTCAATATGCAGGCGCTCCGCTGCACGAGCGAAGTGAAGCTCCTCTGCTACCGCCAGGAAATAGCGAAGATGACGAAGTTCCATCATGGCCGCTTCGTCAAGTCAATACAGAGGAGAGCAGCGATTCCCAAGGCACTCCCCGCTGCCAGCAAAGACGCAGAGAAAGACTGGGTACTGGCATACAACGCGCTGGCTACGAACGGCCCGACGATTTGGCCGAGGCCAAACGAAGCCGTCATTGCCGCAAGGATGCTTGAGCGCGTCGTATGGGCAATGCGTCGGGCCGACAGCATGGAAATAGTGGCTGTACCCATGAAGGTACCGCCCACTATTAGCGCACTCCCCAAATACCCGATAGGAGTTGGACTGATGACCGGCAGGATCACTCCTATGGCTTGCAACACCAGATTGAGGAACAAGGCTACCCTGCTGCCCAGGCGAAGATGCAGCGCATGCCAAATGAAGCAGGATGGGATCGCGCCTAATCCGAACAGCGCCCAGACCTGAATCGGATCGACCGTGCCAAGCGCATTCTTGACGAACAACGGCAAATAGGTAGCCGTCACGATGTATCCGAAACCGGCCAGCCCATAAAGCGCAATCAAGCACCTGGCGCTAAACGCTGTGCCTTCGTGCATCTCGGTTTGCGGTACCGAAGCCGCATGCGATTCGGCGGATGGAGGGATGCGCAGACTTGGCATCGCCACCATGCCCAGAGCCAGAGCCGCAAGTGCCAAAGCAAGCCAAAGCCCCTGACTATGCAATCCACACGCCAGGCCTGCTGCCAGCACCTCGGAAGACAGTGCGATGCCAACACCGACGCCCGCATAGAGCATGGGCGCACCACGACTGTGCCCCCGATGCTGCAACAGCCACAGTGAGGCCGCCACCATAGCGAGCGCGCTGACGCCACCGGCCAATCCGCGAATCATGATGATGAGCCACGGCGCGGTCACCCAGGTAAGAGCGCCGAGAAAAATCACCGTCCCCGCTAACGCCCACAGACACAACCGGGGCGAGGTTTCGGGACGCACTCGTGTCGCTAGCAACGCGCCCAACAGATAGCCCGCGTAATTGGCCGACGCAGCAAGCGTGCCATCGTGCATGGAGAACACGCCATCGCTCACCATGATCGGATAGACGCCGGTAAATGCAAAGCGCCCAAACCCCATGCCGACGGCCATGACCAATGCGGCAACGGCTGCCGATGCATGTGGCCCGGTAGCCCAGCCCATGTTTCTATCTGCGCTCATGGCCGTGGCCCCGTTTCCGCGCCATCCAGCAACAGATCGCGGAATGCCACAAAAGCAGCCGTTTCGTAGCCATGACGCCAGATCAACCACGTATCGACCTGCGCCACGAGATGCACTTGAATGTTCAATGGCTCCCGCGCCAGGTTCAGCACGCTACGAGGCAAAACGCACATGCAGGAACCGGAAGCGACACAGGCCAGCATCGCGTGGTACGACCCCACTTCCTGAATATCCAACGTCTGAGCCTTCGCGCCCAACCAATTCTCGACCAGCGCCCGATAGCTGCAACCTTGCGTGAAGGCAGCGAGCGAATGCGCCGAAACGTCCCGCGGGCCTTGAATGGATGGATGCGCAGCGGGAAGCACCAGCACCAGTTCTTCGCGGAAGATGGTCTTCCCATGCAGGCCCATCGCCTCCAGGTCGGCCTCAGAAGCCAGCTCTCCGCAAGGGGGAAGCGCGGCCAATGCGCAATCCGTCAAGCCACTGTGGACTTGCTGGATGAGCAGCCGCGACGGAGCGGTGGAAATTCGCCACTGCACAGTCGGCCAGCGTTGGTGGTAACGCGCCAGGAATTCTGGCAAACGGCTGGCCGCCGTGCTCTCCATCGTTCCCAAGCGAAGCACGCCGCTCGGGCTCTGAGGATGCAGAGCCTGGCGGGCCTCGTCGGCAAGCGCCAGCATGCGGTTGGCGTAGTCCAGAAAACACTCACCTTCCGCGCTCAAGCTGAGCCGATTCGCATCGCGCCTGAAAAGCGCGACGCCCATCTCGTCCTCCAACTGCTGGATGCGCGTCGTGACATTGGACTGCACCCGGCCCAGCCGCTTGGCGGCTCGCGTGATGCTCAACTCCGCAGCGACGGTGCGGAAGATTTCGAGGGAAGCATGATCCATATTTATCTCTATTAAAGAATTTATACTTCATTGTATTCTCAAAATAAGATAGTATGTGTGCCACGTCAACTTCTGCGAAAGGTCTTGCCATGGCTACCACCAACCAGTTGCTCCGACTGCTAGGGGTTCAACATCCCATCGTCCAGGCGCCGATGGTCGGGGTTTCCACCCCGGCCTTGGCGGCGGCGGTATCCAATGCAGGCGGGCTTGGCTCCATCGGCATCGGCGCGAGCGATGCTCAGCAAGCCTCCGCGATGATCCGCACGGTTCGCACCCTCACGGACAAGCCGTTCAACGTCAACGTGTTCTGTCATGCGCCTGCAATCGCTGATCTTGGCCGCGAAGAAGCCTGGCTACGGCATCTGCGACCACTCTTTGCCGAGTTCGACAGCGAGCCTCCGGCGACCCTGCGCGAGATCTATCGCAGTTTCCTGGCCGACCGTTCCACACTTGACATGCTGCTGGTCGAACGCCCTCATGTCGTCAGCTTCCACTTCGGCCTGCCGCCGCCCGAATGGATTGCTGCCTTGCGCAAGGCTGGAATCGTGACCCTGGCCTGCGTGACCACCCCAGCGGAAGCCGACCAGGCCGAACAAGCGGGCGTGGATGCGCTCATCGCGCAAGGCGTCGAAGCGGGCGGTCATCGTGGCGTGTTCGATGCGACGCGGGATGCGCAGATGGGGTTGTTTGCCTTGCTCGCACAGACAGCCCGGCAGACACGGCTACCCGTCATCGCGGCGGGCGGCATCATGGACGGGCGCGGCATCCATGCCGCCTTGTCGCTGGGCGCATTGGCCGTGCAAATGGGCACGGCTTTTATCCTCTGCCCCGAATCTGCGGCGGACGCGCTGTACCGCGACGCCTTGCAAGGCGAACGCGCGTGGCGTACCGCGATTACGGCAGCGATTTCGGGCCGACCCGCGCGCGGTTTGATCAATCGCCTTTTTACAGACGTGGACTCGCCTAATGCACCGGCCTTGCCGGATTACCCCATCACCTACGACGCCGCGAAGCAATTGCATGCGGCAGCAAAGAAGCGGGGCAGCAACGACTTCGCGGTGCAATGGGCGGGACAAGCCGCGCCGCTCGCCAGAGCCATGCCTGCCGGCGAACTCGTCGAACTGCTCGTGCGGGAGATGCATGAAGAACAGCACCGCGCTTCATGAGGCCACGGATTTCCATTTATTTTCTTCGCCTTGTGAGTTGTTATGCGTGCCGCGAACGAAAAACCACCGCTGATTAACCAATCACTTTCCCAAGCCAGTTACGCTGACCGCAATGCAGCTTATTGGAAACGCAATCTCGCCATTTGCGTTTTCGGCTCTTTCACGACGCTGGTCAGCCTGAGCATGTTGTTGCCCTTTCTCCCGCTGTACGTGGAGCAGCTCGGGGTAACGTCTCCATCAGCTATCGTCCAATGGTCAGGGGTAGCGTTCGGCGCAACCTTCTTCGGCACGGCGATTACCGCGCCTCTCTGGGGGCGATTGGCCGACCGCTATGGGCGCAAGCCCATGCTGGTGCGCGCGGCGATCGGCATGGCCGTTGTGATGTCCCTGATCGGGGTTGCACAAAATGCCGTGCAACTCGTTGTCCTTCGTCTCATTGCCGGATTGATAGGCGGATTCGCATCAGCGTCGATCGTGATGGTGGGGACGCAGGCACCGCGAGAGCGCGCCGGATGGGCGCTTGGTATGTTGTCCACTGGCGCACTTGCCGGCAATCTGATCGGCCCACTGGTGGGCGGATTTTTGCCCGGCTGGGTGGGTATTCGAGGAACGTTCTTCATCGGCGGCGGGTTGATTACCGTCACCGCATTGATGGTCATATTTGGCGTGCGCGAGGATTTTCAGCGTAATGCGGATGCCAAGAACCGCGCGGCTGCTCAGGGGTCTTCGTCGATTGCGAATCGACCTGCCATCATCGCGTTGCTGCTTACCGCGATGATGGTGCTTCTGGCCAATATGTCGATCGAGCCCATCATCACGGTCTATATCGCAGGTCTCGGCGTTTCAACCGATGATCTGACGAAAATCGCGGGCATCGTCATGGCATTTTCCGCACTCGGCAGCATGCTGACGGCTGCCAGGCTGGGTGCGCTGTCCGATCGCATCGGGGGCTGGAACGTCATCATTGGATGCCTGTTGGCAACAGGCCTGCTCATGATTCCCCAAGCATTTGTCACGCAATGGTGGCAACTTGCCATCTTGAGAATGCTGATGGGGATGACCCTGGCCGGGCTGCTGCCAGCCATCGCCAAGCTGATGCGCCAGTCGGTTGACGATAGAAGCTCCGGCAAGATGTTGGGTTATCTTCAATCGGCCCAGTTTTCGGGACAGGTCGTTGGCCCATTGATCGGCGGGCAGGTCGGCGCACACTTTGGGCTGCATTGGGTGTTCTTCGTCACCGGATTGCTCTTGATAGCATGCGCCGCCTTCACTCAGTTTGCGCGCTCGCGCCAGCCGAAGGCGCAAAGCATTCCTGCTTAGGATGAAGCGCCTTGGATTTGGCCACACTGACGGCGATCTCTTTAACCCACCGATAGAAGCCTTTGGCGTCCAACCTCCCAGGACGCCCCGTTTCCATGCATCGTCGCAGCAAGCTGCTGCCCCAGCCGCTGCTCGATTACCGGCTTGCACGGCACCAGTGAGAACTCCACTCGGAGATGAATGATGAAGTTCTCTATGCACCTGTCCTGGTCGAGGCCAGCCGCTTCGGGAGCCCTGGTGCCCCAACCTGCTTTGAGATGCGAAGAGCGGTGGCATGTCAGACTGGGAAGGAAACCTGCTTCTGCAGCCACCTCACGCGCTCTTCCAATCGGCGCTTCCAATCCTGCGCCAAGCCGGGGATGGCGATCAGTGCCATGAGATCTTCGATAGAGGGCCGATGGGTCAACTGCACCTGCCAGAACTGGTCGATGGAAAACCGGTCTGTCTGCCGGTCCTGCAGTTCGATGGAATCCCCTGCCTGGATCACCCCCGGCTCGACGACTCGGTAGTACCAGCCCGTAATCCGCTCCTGTGCGACATACATCGACATCCGGTCCGCACCGAAGCGGTGATTGATCTTCCAGCACGGGCTACGCGGTTGGGAGACCTGCAGCAAGGAGCTGCCGACACGGTAGATATCCCCGAGATGCACATTGCGCTCGCAGAAATGGTGTGCCGATATGTTTTCCCCGAGGCTCCCAGGAACCAGCGCAGATGCACTGTCCGGAAAGGCCTGTGCCAATCGGGCGTAGTGCTCTGCTGCGTATTGGTGAACAGCCTTCTCCGGCCCGCCATGCACCCGCAGATCCCCGTGCTCGTCACCCTCGATGCCATGGAAGGCCACACGTGCCGGCCCCGGAACATTCCGCTTGTAGATGCCGGTGCGTTGCCCTTCCCGCTTCAGGTAAGTCAGGCCCCCGGCAAAGAGCAGGTCAATATTCGAAGTCAACGCCATTGCACCGTCCCCATAGCCATATCGAAACAACTTTACGGTCGGCAATCAATTCCGTAAAATGATGGTTTTAGATATCAGGCATCACTTTTTGCAATTCTGACAGATCATGGAAATGCGCCAGCTGAAGATCTTTTGCGCGGTGGCCGAGCATGGCAGCTTCACAGCTGCAGCTGACAAGGTGCACACCGTCCAGTCCAACGTCACGATGCGGGTGAAGGAGCTCGAGGCGGAGCTCAATCAGCAACTGTTTGTCCGCCAGAAGAGCGGCGTAGTGCTCACGTCGGCGGGGCAGACTTTCCTCGGCTATGCGCGGCGCATCCTGCAGCTCACGGATGAGAGCCGAGCCGTGTTGCTGGACACGGGTACGCCGACAGGCCTGCTGCGATTGGGGTCAATGGAAACGACGGCCGCGATACGGCTGCCCCAGGTCTTGACGAAGTATCGCGAGAGCCATCCCCAGGTTCAGCTGTCATTGCTGACCGGCACGACCGCCGAATTGATCAAGGCCATCGAGACGCACCAACTGGACGGCGCGTTCGTTGGCGGACTCCACCAGAACTCAGCCCTGATCCAGGAAGAAGTATTTCAGGAGGAGCTGGTCCTCGTGAGCAGCAGCGCTTTTGATTCACTCGCTCTGCTGATCGAGCAAATACCGCAGCAGACGGTTCTCGTCTTTCGGACAGGCTGCTTCTATCGTTCGACGCTCGAACACTGGTTCTACCAGGTCGGCCTCATCCCCAACCAGATCATGGAAATGGGAACGCTCGACGGCATCCTGTCGTGCGTTGCATCGGGCATGGGCATCACCCTGCTGCCCAAATCCATCGCCGCGAACTGCGGTCTGCGGCAGGCGATTCGCTGCCATGCTCTCCCGCCCGAAGTCGCCAATGTCACGACCGTCTTCATCCGCAGGAACGACACCACGCCCGCGTCCGCGCTGCGAGCGTTCGTCGCGTTGGCGCAAGAGCAGTTCGCCGGGGCGTCAGTGCAGGAAATCGTGCACCGGCCACGCGATCCTGCGTCCGTCAGTGCCTTGGCCTCCAGACGCGCAAGAGGAGCGGCTCGGATATCAGCGCCGCACCTGTGATGGCGACGCAGGCGATGACCGCAGCCGGATCAATGCCGCACAGCACGGCACCGCCGCTCGCCATCGCAGGCGGATGGCGAAGCCGGGTGAACTGCAGCGACAGCAGGAACAGGCAACCGATCAGAAAGACAGCATGCCGGCCCCCCTGCCCCAACGCCAGCCAGTAGCCGAGCCACAGGACCACAGTGGCCGCGCCTACGGCACTGACCACGTGGGAGACGAGTTGGGCTGCAACCCGGGCCAATTCCGCCCTTCCGCGCACATGCGACGTCATGGCGGTGATCAAAAGCGGAAACGCGGCAACCTCGGCCGACAGCGTCCCCGCTACATGGATACACGCCCCACAGACAATTAGCGTGCGCAGAAACGAAGTTTGCATGGCAGGATCTGGCGAGATTGATTGAAGGCAAACCTAAGAGCGCGCAGCGCCTCCCGCTGCCAGATAGAGCTTGTCGTGCACGGAGCGGTCGCCCGCGCCGCCCTCCGCGCGCGCACTGTCCGAGCGCATGGGCAAGCCCTGGATAAGCTCGGCCACTCGCTCCGCAGCAGGAACAACGCTGTAGATCTTTCCGACACCCTGACCAGCGTACAGGGACAGCTTCTGGGCCATTCTTGGCTTGTCGATCGCGCGCGCACCGCCACCCATGAAGCGAAGCAGGTTCCACTTGTCGCGATTGGGGATTACTCCATGGGGCGTTCCATAGGTCCATCCGAAGGAATATCCAGTTCTGTATTCGAAGTCATCGGTTGTCGCCTCAACGATCTTCTGCTTGTAGAGCGGATGCGCATTGGACTCTTCGCTTGCAACAAAGGCCGTGCCCACCAGTACCCCCGATGCGCCGAGGCACATGGCAGCCCTGACATCATCACGAGTCGCGATTCCCCCGGCTGCGAGAACGGGCCGTCCCTGGGCGCAGTCAATGATCGCGGGGAGCAACGCCATCAGTCCGATCGTGCCCCGATTGAGGTGTCCGCCGCCCTCGCTGCCCTGTGCCACGATGATATCGGCTCCGTTCGCAATAGCTTTCCGGGCAAGTGCGACGGTCCCCGCCTGCACCTTGACGATCATCCCCGCATCCTTCGCACGAGCAATCATGTCGGCTTGATAGTCCTCGGCGTAGAACAGTGAGAGCATCCTCGGTTTCTCCTGCAGGATGACCTGGAACTGCGCCTCGAAGACTTCAGGTCCTCCGAATTGCGGGACCAGATTGACGCCGAACGGTTTGTCCGTCAGCTCCCTGGTCTCGCGGATCCATCTACGCAAGGCCAGTGGCGCAAGGCGCAACCCTCCCATCACGCCCATTCCCCCGGCATTCGCCACTGCGGCAACCAGCTTGGGGCCGGAGATCGCTGCCATGCCGGCAAGGAAAATGGGATACCTCACACCACAGAGCTGCGTGACGAGGTTGCCTGCATAGTCCAATTCTGCTTCGCTCATGATTTATAACTCCACGTGTTTTCCGAGCATCCGCTGCAGCGCCGGGTTCTTCAGCACAAAGTGGTTCTTCAATGCGCCGAAGAGGTGCAACGCCAGGCCTGCCAGAAATGCCGTCGCGCCGATGTTGAAGAGGATGTCGACGACGTACTTCAGTTGCGCATTGGGTTCAATGAGCCTTGGCAGCGCATAGCCGCCGGGCAAGCTGATCGCGTCTCCGGCCGCCGCCCTGGAAAGCCATATGGCAATGGGCAGCAAGATCATGGCCAGCGCAAGGGCCGTTGCCACCGATCGGCTCGCGATCACCTCGACCGGATTGGGCGTGCCCACGGGCAGAGGATGGTAGGAAGTAACCCTCGCCCAGAATCGGTAGATCGAGATGAGGAACAGCGCCGTGCCCAGCAGGTTCTGCATCTGTGCCAGCTCCGTCCTGGCCGCCACGTTCGATGCCTGGGCGATAGCGATATCCAGCCCGAGGATCGAGAACAGCAGTCCCGTCACTATCCAATGCAGCGCAATGGTGATGGGCGAAAACCTGAGTCCGTTGTCCCGCAATTGCATGATTGCCTCCTTCAATGTTCCGTCGAGGATGAAGATGGGGAATGTCTGCCGCAGGAGCTCTCAATGGCTCACGGCTCCGGATGCCCCGATGCCCGTCTGGGCCCGAATAAATTGATCGTCGAAGCCATCTCGCTCGAGCACGCCCTGGGTGCTGCGGTCAGTCACAGAACCTAGCCAGGTAAAGAAGAAAGCCACGTTCATCGATACGATCGCCGGGTAGTCGTAGGGAAAGACCGCGTTGGCATTGCCAAGCACCTTGACCCAAACGGCGGGCGACAGGATGACGAGGCCGACAGCGCTCACGAGACCTGCCATCCCGCCAATTAATGCACCTCGAGTCGTCAACCCTTTCCAGAACATCGCAAGCGCCAGGATCGGAAAATTGACAGAGGCTGCGACGCCAAAGGTGAGTGCGACCAGGAAGGCTATGTTCTGATCCTTGAACAGGATGCCCAGCACGACGGCCACCACGCCGATGCACACCGACGCGATTTTAGAAACGCGCCTTTCGCTGGCCGGATCGACTTGGCTCTTCTTGATCACCATCGCATAGAGATCATGCGAGATGGCCGAGGTGCCTGCCATCGTCAATCCAGCCACCACGGCCAAGATCGTGGCAAAGGCAACCGCCGACAAGAAGCCCAGGAACAGATCACCGCCAAGCGCTTTGGCCAAGTGCATCACGGGCATGTTCACGCCACCGATGAGCCTGCCTCCCAACCGACCGCCCTCGTAGAACGCGGGATCCTGCCCAACTATCACAATCGCGGCCATACCCAGCACCGTCACCACCAGGAAGAAAAAGCCGATGACCCCCGTGGCGACAAACACAGACTTGCGCGCCTGCTTAGCGTCCGGAACGGTGAAGAAGCGCATGAGGATGTGCGGCAATCCCGCAGTCCCAAACACCAACCCGATCGATAGCGAGATCATGGCGAACGGATCTGCTACCAACTTGCTAGGCAGCAGGATGCCAGCCCCATTTTTGTGAATCACAACCGCTTGCGAAAACAGCGCATCGAGGGAGAAGCCGAACCGACTCAGGGTGAGGATCGCCAGCAGGGTTCCACCGAACAGCAACAGAACCGCCTTAATGATCTGGACCCAGGTGGTAGCGACCATCCCTCCAAAAATGACGTAGACCGCCATCAACAGGCCGACCGCAATAACGGCATGGTTGTACTGAAGCCCGAACAGCAACTGGATCAACTGCCCCGCCCCCACCATCTGGACAACCAGGTAGAAGCAAACCACGGTCAGCGACCCGAACGCCATCATTGTCCGGATACGGTTCTGATCAAGTCGGAAGGAGGCGATATCGGAAATGGTGATGCGGCCCAAATTTCGGATACGCTCCGCAAACAGGAAGAGCAGCAGCGGCCACGCCACGAAGAAGCTGATCGCGTAGATCATTCCGTCGTAGCCGTTGAAGAAGATCATGCTGGTGAGCCCCAGCAACGTCGCAGCGGACATGTAATCGCCGGCCAGCGCCAAGCCGTTCTGAAAGCCGGTTATTCCCCCTCCTGCGTTGTAGAAGTCGTCCATGGACTTCGTCTTGGAAGACGCCCAGTAGGTAATCCCAAGCGTTGCGACGACGAAGACCAGGAACATCACGATCGCCGTGATGTTGATGGGCTGCTTTTGCACCTCCTGTAGAGCACCAGGGGCTGCGGCGGCAGTGATCGCCGCCCCCAGAAAGGCGGACAGAACGAGGCGTTGGAAGGCGCGGCCCATCATTTCGCCCTCGCCAGAATCGCTGCGGTGAGTTCATCGAACTCGCCATTGGCGCGATGAATGTAGAGCCCCGTGAGAAGCCACGTGCCTACGATCAAGGCCACGCCCACCGGCCAGCCCACATTGATGATGCTGGCGTCGGACAGCTTCTGCGCCAGAGCCGCCGGTGCGAAGGCGGCAACGAAGATGAAGGCGTAGTACGGGAGCAAGGTCATCGCCGTCAGCCAAGCGACGAAGCGCCGCCGGCGTCTTACGAGTTCCCTGAATTGGGGTTGATGCCGAATACCGGCGAGTGCGGTGGTAGTGCTCACGTTGTCTCCTGAGGCATGGTGGAAGCGTTATGGCGCCACGACCTCAGACTCCGATGACTCGATCTGCCACTGGCCGCGACTTATGTGCCCCGAAGATAGGCCCCTCGAATAATCATGTAAAATGATGAATGATGATGGTTGAAATCTTTTTTGATGATTCATCATCTGAAACACCTGGACATGGCCCACCTGCCGCACACCACAGCCGTGGACATGCCTTGCAGGCATGTACGAGGTAGCCCGCACGGGCCTCCCTCCTCACCCCAAATACCTGCAAGCTCTCCAGAAGAGCTTTCTCGATCGCTGACGGCCACCGCACAGTAGACCGGTGCGCGACAACTGGACGCCAGCTGCAGCAGCCATGGACGCAACAGAGCACGCTCTCCACGGTAGGCACCAATAAATTCACTATTAGTGATTCATTGAATCATTAATCATCATTTTACATGATTCAACTGGTCTTCTATCTTTCGCACAGATAGGCATGTTCCAGGTCCCGGATGGATTCGACGGGGTTCTCTGAAAACGTGCCTGGGCATTCCCCAACTGCGAAAGAGACCCCATGGAACACAAGCTCCCCACCCTGCCGTTCGACAAGGGTGCGCTAGCTCCCCACATGTCGGCGGAGACCTTCGACTACCACTATGCCAAGCACCATCAGGCCTACATCATCAACCTGAACGGCTTGATCAAGGGCACGCCCTACGAGGAACTGGCACTTGAGGACATCATCCGCAAAGCCCCAGCCGGCGGCATCTACAACAACGCAGCCCAGATCTGGAACCACACCTTCTTCTGGAACTGCTTGAAGCCTCAAGGCGGCGGCGCGCCTTCCGGCCCGCTGGCTGACGCGATCCACGCCAAGTGGGGCAGCCTGGACGCCTTCAGCGCTGCATTCCGCGCATCCGCCATCGGCAACTTCGGTTCCGGCTGGACGTGGCTGGTCAAGAAGCCGGACGGTTCTGTGGACATCACAAACATGGGACCCGCCGGCACGCCCCTGACGACGGACGACAAGCCGCTGCTCTGCATCGACGTCTGGGAGCACGCGTACTACATCGACTACCGCAATGCGCGGCCTGCTTTCGTCGAGGCCTTTCTCGACAAGTTGGTGAACTGGTCCTTCGCCGAAATCAACTTCGCCTGACGCGCCAGCGCCAGAACAGCTTCATCCCCTCTTCCCTCACACCGTACAAGGAGACTTTGACCATGAGTACCCAACCCTCCGGCATCGAACACTACATCCAGGGCCGCATCGTGCCTGGCACCTCGGGGCGCACGCAGGACGTCACGAACCCAGCAACCGGCGCCGTTACCGGCAAGGCGGCCCTGGCCTCATCCGCAGAGGTGGACGCGGCCGTGAAGGCCGCCGCGGCCGCCTTCCCGAAGTGGGCCGACACGCCGCCGATCCGACGCGCCCGCGTCATGTTCAAGTTCCTGCAACTGCTCAACGAGCACAAGGACGAGCTGGCGCACCTGATCACCGCCGAGCACGGCAAGGTCTTCACCGACGCCCAGGGCGAGGTCTCGCGCGGCATCGACATCGTCGAGTTCGCCTGCGGCATCCCGCAGCTGCTCAAGGGCGACTTCACCGAGCAAGTCTCGACCAACATCGACAACTGGACGTTGCGCCAGCCCCTGGGCGTGGTGGCGGGCATCACGCCCTTCAACTTCCCGGTGATGGTGCCGATGTGGATGTTCCCGGTGGCCATCGCCGCGGGCAACACCTTTGTGCTCAAACCCAGCCCGACCGATCCGAGCCCTTCGCTGTTCATCGCCCGGCTGTTCAAGGAAGCAGGTCTTCCCGACGGCGTGTTCAACGTGGTGCAGGGCGACAAGGTCGCGGTGGACGCGCTGCTGGAGCACCCGGATGTGCAAGCCATCAGCTTCGTCGGCTCCACGCCGATTGCCAACTACATCTACGAGACAGGCGCCCGCCACGGCAAGCGTGTACAGGCCCTGGGCGGCGCCAAGAACCACATGGTGGTCATGCCCGATGCGGACATCGATCAGGCGGTCGACGCACTGATCGGCGCAGGCTACGGCTCTGCCGGCGAGCGTTGCATGGCCATCAGCGTGGCAGTGCTGGTGGGCGACGTCGCCGACAAGCTGCTGCCAAAGTTGATCGAGCGCACCAAGACGCTCAAGGTGCTCAACGGCGAGAACCTCGCGGCCGAGATGGGCCCGATCGTCACCCGCGCCGCGCACGAGCGCATCACCGGCTACATCGACCTCGGTGTGAAGGAAGGCGCCAAGCTGCTGGTAGACGGCCGCGGCTTCGACGCCGGCAGCGCCGGCGAAGGCTGCGGTGATGGCTTCTGGATGGGCGGCACGCTGTTCGATCACGTCACGTCCGAGATGCGCATCTACAAGGAAGAGATCTTCGGCCCGGTGCTGGGTTGCATGCGCGTGCATGACTTGAAGGAAGCGGTCAACCTGATCAACGCGCACGAGTTCGGCAATGGCGTGGCCTGCTTCACCCGCGACGGCAACGTGGCGCGCGAATTCGCGCGGCGCATCCAGGTTGGCATGGTGGGCATCAACGTACCGATCCCAGTGCCCATGGCCTGGCACGGCTTCGGTGGCTGGAAGAAAAGCCTGTTCGGCGACATGCACGCCTACGGTGAAGAAGGCGTGCGTTTCTACACCAAGCAGAAGTCGATCATGCAGCGCTGGCCCGAGAGCATCGGCAAGGGTGCTGAGTTCGTCATGCCCACTGCTCAGTAAGCAGCGATGGTGCCCGTTCACGGGCACCAGCAGCAACAACCATCGCACTCGCACAACTGGTTGCTGCACTCTTTGTCTACTCGAAACTTTCCAAGAAACACTCCCATGTTGACCGACGCCCAACGCGACATCATCAAGGCTACCGTTCCCCTGCTGGAAACCGGTGGCGAGGCTCTCACCACCCATTTCTACAAGCTGATGCTCAGCGACTACCCACAGGTCCGGCCGCTGTTCAACCAGGCACACCAGGCCAGCGGTGCTCAGCAGCGGGCGCTGGCCAACGGAGTGCTCATGTACGCCCGCAACATCGATCGGCTCGAAGCCTTGGGGCCTTTGGCAACGCAGATCGTCAACAAGCACGTGGCGCTACAGATCCAGCCCGAGCACTATCCGATTGTTGGCACCTGCCTGCTACGTGCCATCCGCGAAGTGCTGGGCGAAGCAGTCGCAACCGACGCGGTGATCGATGCGTGGGGCGCGGCCTACCAGCAGCTCGCCGACATCCTGATCGGCGCCGAGCGTGAGGTCTACGACACGCTGGCAGCGGCACCCGGTGGCTGGCGGGGTGCGCGCGCATTTCGCGTCGCCCGCAAGGTGGCGGAGAGCTCGGAAATCACTTCCTTCTATCTGGAGCCGGTCGATGGGGGCCCGGTGCTCGATTTCAAGCCAGGCCAGTACATCGGCCTGCGCTTAGTCGTGGATGGTGAGGAAATCCGTCGCAACTACTCGCTGTCGGCGGCGCCGAATGGGCGCGACTACCGCATCAGCGTCAAGCGCGAACGCGAGGGCGTTGCCTCCAGCTTCCTGCACGACCGGGTTCCCGAAGGCGCCACACTGGATCTCTTCCCGCCGGCCGGGGAGTTCACCCTCGCCGACAGCAACAGACCCCTGGTGTTCATCACCGGCGGTGTTGGCATCACGCCGACGCTGGCCATGACCGAGGCAGCCCTCGACGCCGAGCGCCCGATCACCTTCATCCACTATGCGCGCAACGCCGAGGCCCATGCGTTCGGCGATCTCCTCGACGCCTGGGCCCAGCGGTATCCGCGCCTGCAGGTCTACCTTGCCTATGAAGAACACGATGAGACGGCAGGACGCCAGCCCGATGCCGTGGGCCGTCCCCACGCGGATCAACTGAAGCAATGGCTGCCGGCCGACCGTGATTTCAATGCGTACTTCCTCGGTCCGAAACCGTTCATGGCCCTCATAAAACGGACGCTGCGCGACCTGGGGCTACCCGATGAACAGAGTCGCTATGAATTCTTCGGCCCCGCCGAAGCCCTGAACTGAAACCAAGCGAACTTTACCGTCTGCCAAGCAGCAGCCTATGCGCTGTCGTTCATTTTTGACTTCAGCGGACGCTGACTATCGCTTGCCCTTTGTCATTGGAGCGGCGGTCATTTTGTTGGCGTTGTGCATTGATCTGGTCGCCGCCGCGAGGCGGCACAGCACGGCTGCGTCGTAGTCTGATTTTTCCACCTCGCATAGGAGATATGAAGATGTTGAAAATTCCCAGTGTCATTAAGGGCACAGAGCAACTCGCAAACGACGATGGAGCAATCGATGCGTTGATCTCTTTTTATCGCGGCTTCAACGGCAGAGATATCAATCAACTTGCCAGCAACTGGGCCGAAGGTGAGAGTCCAAGCATGGACAATCCCATCGGCGGCATTCGCCGTGGCTGGCCTGCGATTTCACAAGGCTACGAGAAGCTCTTCAATGGCCCGGCAAGGGTGCGCGTCGAGTTCCATGACTTCAGCAGCCAGGGCGGAGAGGACTGGCATCTGTTCGTTGGGCGCGAAAAGGGGGTGTGCGAAGTCGGCGGCAAGACGATCGAACTGCGCATCCGGACTACCCGATGGTTTGTCAAGCACAAGGGAGCTTGGCGGCAGTTGCACCACCACGGCTCCATCGAGGAGCCGGCGCTGCTGGGTGAGTATCAGACCGCCATCTTTGGCGCCCCCTTGATCAAGCCGGCTTGAGTTGGCTAGGCCCAGAGAGAAAACCTGGGCAGCGTCTTCGACCGGGCGTTGGGCGACGCATACCCGTCAAGTGTCTTGCGGACGAACTCGGCTATGCGAACCCTTTAGCACTATCGCTCGCATTTGCAGCCAAACTCGGAATGTCCCCCCTCGACTGGTCGTCGAAAACGGGTTCTTAAGAATTTGGCGCAGCTCAAATAGCAGGGCCACACTGCCGACCGATTTCCCACGACACTTCGCCGCCGCGCATCGTCGCGGCGAGCCGCTTCCCCAGCCGCGGCTCGATCACCGGCTTCCACGGCACCAGTGAGAAGCCCATGCCGTCATCGAGCATCGCGTAGCGCCCGCTGGCGAGCATGACACTGCGCCGGTAGATGCCGGCCACGCGCTGCCCGTCGGCCACCGGGCGATGTTCCAGGCCGGTTTCGCCAGCAATGTCCTTCGCGGCCTGCGCCAGTTCCCGGTTGCGCAGCGTGCCCAGCAGGTTCCGGGCGAGGATCACGCGCTGCCCGCGCCGTTCGGCCAGCCCCTGTTCGGCCAGGAAGTCGGCGCGCTGCTGCATCGCCTGCTTGGCCTCGCCACCAAAGCCCAGGTCGCCCAGGCCCGAGCCACCGCCGATCAACTGCTGGTCGAGCCAGGTGGCGCCGATGACGCGCGCCTGCCGCTCGATGGGCAGGTGCGATTTCAGCTCCACGGCCACGCCGCCCAGGCGCTGCGCGTCGTAGCGGCGGCCCTGTTCGGGCAGGTCGCCTGGCACCTTCCATAGTCCCTCGGCCACACGCTCCACGGTGCCCGCCCGGCGCAGGGCTTCCAGCCTGCGGACGTGGGCGGCCACGACCGCCTGCGGGTCGCGTCCGGGGACGGCCTGGCCCTGCGCTACGGCCAGGTGATGGTCGGCGCGGTACAGGCCATCGCTCGCCAGCGCGGCGATGTTTCTGTCGGCCGCGCGCACGTCGGCCGATCCCTTCACCTCCACCACGGCCCCGGTCGGATAGTTCGCCAGTTCGTCGCGGGCATTGAGCGCGACGTAATGGGCCTTGCCGTCCACGCCGTCGATGACCAGATAGCCTCGGTCGCGCAGCTCGTCGGCCAGTCCTTTCGCGGCCACGCGCCCGAGGATGGTTCGGCCGTCGTCCCCCGGCTCGAACACCTCCAGCTCGCGCGGCTCGCCGCGCATGGCCCGCTGCATGGTGCGGATGATGTCGCCGCGCTCGCCCAAGGCGCGCAGGGTCTTTTCCGCATCAGCATGGACTGCCCAGGTGCCGGGCTGCGTCTCGTCGGCCAAGCCCAAGTGCTGCAAGCGTTGCAGGCGGCCGATCAGCAGCAGGCGTTGGCGCTGCAGCCGTGGTTCGTTGAGCCGTTCGACATGCACCATGCCATCGTCGCCGGCCTCGCGCTTCAAGGTGCGATCCAGGCTCGTCCACCGCTCTTGCTTCACCTCGCGCTGCAAGGTCTGCTGGATCTCCAGCTCGGTACGCGGCCCCAGCCATTCGGTCGCCAGCTTGGCGGCCCGGTGGCGGAAACCGTCGGCGATGTAGTCGCCCGCGATGATGAGGTCTTTGCCGGTGTCGTCGCGCCCGCGCACGACGATGTGCGTGTGCGGGTTGTCGGTGTTCCAGTGGTTGACGGCCACCCAATCGAGGCCCGTCCCAAGGTCGGCCTCCATGCGACCCATGAGGTGCCGCGTGTAGGTGCGCAGGTCGTCCAACTCCGCGCCGTCCTCGGGGGCGAGGATGAAACGGAAATGGTGCCGATCGTCGGCGCAGCGTTCCTTGAAGGCGTCGAGGTCGGCGGCGTCGGTCTGCGGCCCGTAGGCTTGGCCCGGCTCGCCGTCGCGTCCCACGCCATCACGTTCGATATAGCGCAGGTGCTTGGCGAGCGACTGCGGGCTGGCCCGTTGGTGATTCACCAGCAGCGTCTTGATGGTCACGCGCCGGGACATGGGCGTCAGCATCGCCCCGGCGAAGCGCGCCGCCGTGTGGCCGCGCCCGAGGCGCGAGCCGGGGCGCTGGCCGGTGCCTCGCGCCGATGCCGGACGGCGCACCGTGGACTTGCCGCCGCTGGCCTTGCCCGCCTGCTTGAGCACCTTGGACACGAAGCTCCGCCCCTGGCCCTTGCCCCGGTTCTTCGGGGCGCTGGGCCGCACGCGGAAATCGTCGTCGCGGCGGTGGCTCATGGCTGCGCTTCCTGCAAGCTCTGGCGTGTCCTGTCGTGCGAAGCACGCGGACATGCCTGCATTGACGCGGGCCTCGCGCCCCACGCGGCACGGCGGCGAAGCCGCGCCGTGCTGCGCCAACCCCACGTGCAGACTGGCTTTCGACACGGCCCGGTGCCGCGTCCTTTTGTCTTGCCTTCCCCGCCTGCCTCCCGCTGTCGCTCCCGGCAGCGGGGCCCCGGCGGCGCCGCTGCGCGAGCAGCCGGCGCGCCGGCGAACACGCCGACGGCCGCAGGCCGGGCGTGGTCATGGCAAGCAATCTGCACGTGGGAATGCAGCGTGCAGTGCAGTGCGGATGCACTCGCACTGCACGCGCGGCGGCACGCCGAAGTGCAGCGAATCGACACGCCTGATAGCACGATGATGCGCAGCGAATCGGCAGCGATCATGGGCGCTTCTCCTGCCAGACCGGGTGCGCAACGCCGATCACGGCGGACGCGCTGACCGGCCCGAAATACCGGCTGTCGAACGACGCCCGGTTGGTCACGCTGAGCAGGAACAGTTCGCCAGGGCGAAGGCGCCGACACTGCTGCCAGGATGGCAGCGGACGGCCCAGCCTGTCGGCAGGCAGCACGGCGGCCACGGGTGCGCCGTCGATCCAGACCCGCGCATCGAGCACGCACACGTGCTGCGGCGCGACGGCACCCACGCGCTTGAGCAGCGGCACGCGCAGCGGAAGGTAGCGGCGCTGCGCGGCCAGCGCGGCAGCCGCTGGCGGCAGCGTGGTCACGACGATGGCGCCGACACGCAGCGCATCGGGCGGCGTGACGCGATACCAGCCGACGGGGACGCTGTCGGATGGGTTGTAGATCAGGCGCGGCAGCGGCTGAACGAAGGATGCCCAGGCCAGCGCAGCGAGGCCGCAGGCGGCGAGGCTCGCAAGCACGATGCGAGCGCGCAGGCTCGGACGAGCACGCGGCACAGCGCCGACGGTGACGGCAGCATTCATGACAGCGCCCTCCCCGCCAGCCAGGCGGCGTGCCGCTCGGCGGTGTATTCGGGCGGCGGCAGGCGCGCGACGAGCCGGTTGGCGAGCGTGCGCCAGTACGCCGGCGAGACGGCGGTGGGCGCGATGCCCAGCGCCTCGATGGCGTCGATACGTGCCAGCGCGGCGCGGACTTTCGCGTCGCCCTCGGCGTGCAGCAGCAGGCGCGCACCTGGCCGCACGCCGGCAATGCGCTGCATTACATCCAGCGGCGTGCAGGCTTGCATCACCATGAGCTGCCAGCGCACGGTGCCGTAGTCGTTGGCCTGCCAGCGGATGCGGCAGAACACCGCGCCCGGCAGGAACACGGCGCTGCGCCGCCAGCGGTCGAGCTGGTGCGTGCGCGCGGGTTCGCCGAAGCGCAGGTAGAGCTTGAAACGGTCCTCGATGTAGGCCAGCGCCACACGCGTCAGCGGCGCGCTGGCGGGCTGGCCGGAAGGCGCGATGAATGATGGCTGTGGCGCAGCCGTGGCCGCGCCAGCGGCAGGCACGGCGGCAGGCGAAGCGGATGCGTTCATGGTGTGTTCTCCCTGCGTTGATCGGAAAACTCCCGCTCCAGCAGTGCGCGCAGCAGGTCGGCCACGGTCACGCCTTGCGTGAAGGCCGAGACCTTGATGCGCGCCCGCAGCGCGGGCGTGATGTCGAGGGTGAGACGGGCGGTGTAGAGGTCGCCTTTGCCCAGCGCATCGCCGTCGCCCTGGCGAATCCACGCCTCGGCGTGCGGATTCGCGGGCGGGCGTGCGCCGATGCCGACGCGCTTTGCCGCGCGTTTGCTGTTCGGTGGTGGCTTCGCTGTCATGTCGTCCACCGCAGCAGTTCGTCCACCAGGGCGGTGATTTCCCGTGCGGCGGCGCTGTCCGGCGCCGTTTCGCGTGCAAGCCGGCCAGCGGCCACGCTGTCGGCGAACACGATGCGCTGATGCACTTCCGCGCGCAGCGCAGGAAGCGGCTGGTCCGCAAGTGCCTGGCGCGCTTCACGCCCGATCACCGTGGTGCTGACACGCCGGTTGATGACGAAGGCTGCGCGAAGCAGCGGCCGGAACACCTGGGCCTCGCGGATCAGCGCCACCATCTCGGCGCTGGCCCACAGGTCGTAGGGACTGGGCTGCACCGGGATCAGCACCCGCTCGGCCGCCAGCAGCGCAGAGCGCGCCAGGGCCGCGATCCTGGGTGGCCCATCGATGACGACGTGATCGGCCCGCCTGGCGAGTTCTGGCGCTTCCTGATGCAGGGTTTCGCGTGCAAGGCCCACGGCGCTGAACAGCCGTGGCAAGCCTTGCTGGCTTCGGCGCTGTGTCCAGTCCAGCGATGAACCCTGCGGGTCAGCGTCCAGCAGCACGACGTGCTGGCCGCGCATCGCCAGTTCGCCGGCGATGTGGGTGGCGAGCGTGGTCTTGCCCACGCCGCCTTTCTGGTTGAGCAGCGCGACGATCATGGCCGGCCTGCCTGTTCTGGAAGACCGGCTGTTTCCGACGGCGCGCCGTGCTGAACGGTGGTTATCCACCGTGGCGCGGCGCCTCTACTACTGGTTAGATTTAAGTTATAGAAGTTAAGGGGGGCCGAAACCCGCGCCAGCATTGGGTTTGCGGCCGATCGGCACGCCTGATAGCACGATAGTCCCACGCCTGATAGCACGATACCTGGCACGCCTGATAGCACGAGCCCGTCCACAAGCTGCGCACCATTTATCCCCGTGCCGTGGGCGGCACGGGCCGGAAGGTCAGCAGCTCGGCGCCGTTCAGGCGCTCGATGCCCAGGACGTAGCCGGGCAGCGACTGCCGCGCCACCAGCGCGCGCAGGTCGCAGGCGAAGTCGTAGGGCTTGGCGGTGCTGCCCGACTTGCGATGCAACTGCTGGAAGTCGAACTGCCAGCCCTCGGCTTGGCGCCCGCCATGCTTGCGCACCAGGCGGTACAGCCAGCGTTCGATGCCGCCGGTCAGCCGGAAGTACGCCGGATCGATGGTCAGCACCAGTGCCGCATCCAGCACGCCGGCATAGAACCAGTCCGGCAGGATCAGCTCGATGCCCAGCGGCGTGCCGCCGGCATCGGCCAGTTCCTTCCACTCGTTGATCCACGAAAACCGATGCAGGCGCCGCCCCGTCGTCTCGCGGATGGACGTGGCCACCGTCGTGGATTGCAGCCTGTCGAGCGCAGCTTTGAGGCGCTGGTAGTCGCGCAGCGACATGCCGCGCCCGATGAAACGCAGGATCTCGTAGGGCGTGGCCTGCATGAGGCGCGAGGGGCGCAAGCCCGCGTCGCGCGCCTCCACGATCTGGCTGGCGGCCCAGATCAGCACGTCCGCGTCCCAGATCGTGGCGATGCCGTGCTCGGCCGTGCCCTCCACGCGGATCGTGACGTTGCCCGCCCGGAAGTCGATCGGCGCCGTGCGCCGCGACTTGGCCAGCGAGAAGAACGGAAAGGCCATCAGGTCCTGGCTGTCGCGCGGCGCCATGTCGCCCGGCAAGGCGCGGAACAGGTCGAGCTGTTCGCGCTCCCGCGAGGGCTTGGACACGGCGAAGGCCACCCGCGCGCCGCCGCTCAGCGCGCACGGCTGTCCGCCGAGTGGCGCTCGGCGTACTCGGGATCGGCCGTGGAGGCAAAGCTGCGCTCGGCGGCCCAGGCGTCGAGGTCGGCTTCGGCGTACCGCACGCTGCGGCCGAACTTGCGGAACTTCGGCCCGCCGCCCATCACGCGCAGCTTTTCCAGCGTGCGCGGCGACAGGCTCAGGTGCTCGGCAGCCTCGTCGTTGGTCAGGTAGCGCTGGGGATGCGCCACGGGGAGCGCGGGGGCGGCATCGGGCCGCAAGGGAGCAGGACGCATGGTGTGTACCTCCATCGGATGCGAAGGCCCGGCCGCACCGTGCGACCGGGATGGAGGCAGTCTGAGAAAACAGCGCTTTCTTGGGCAGGTCCGATTTGCGTGCGGTTCAAATCGGACCTATGCAGGCTTCGCAAGCTGTGCCAGGCGGCGGTAGCCGCCGCGCATCAGCGCATCGCCGCGCCGCACCATGCGGCGCGTCTTCGAGCGCAGGCCGCCGTTCGTGTACCAATCGGCCACGGCGTCCACGCCGAACAGGCCCTCGGCCACCTCGCGCAGCGACGCGCCCGCGAGGGTCGCGTCCAGCGCCTGCAAGGTGTGCAGTTCCATCAAGGCGGCCGGCGACGGCCTGGGCCTGGCGGCGGCCAGGTCCGTGACGTGCGCGCACATGCGCGCCGGCATGCGCGCGGGCATGGCAGCGCCACCACGCCAGGCATGGACGAACGCCATGCCCTCTTCCAGGCCGGGCGCGAGCGCCAAGCGCAGGCAACGGCCGGGGCTGCGCGCGAGCAGCGCCAGCCCCCTGCCGTCGTGGACCAGTTGCTTGTGCCCGGGCAGGCGCCAGAACGCGAAGCGTTCGGCATCGCGCGGCGGGTCGGCATCGGGATAAAGCTGCACCACGGCCGCATGGCCGGGTTCCCAGGCTGGATGCGCGTCGCGCGCATCCATGCCCGGGTCTTCCAGCAGGCGCAGGCCCCAGCGCTGCGCGGCCTGCCGTGCCGCGTGCGGCCGGCGATGGCAGCGCAGCCAGTCGAGCCGGTAGTCGGGGTGGCGGCGCAGGTACTCCCAGGCGAGCCCAAGGCTGTCCAGATGCAGCGTGTACAGGTACGCGGCAGTCGGATACCAAGACTCGGCGCTGCGATCACCCATGATGGCCAAGCTCCCGTCGAAACACAGGAACGTCGCCACGGGCGGCGGGCGCGAAGCTACCGGATCGAGACCTTCATCTGCATCTGTTCAAGCTGGGACATAGAGCGTCAAGACCGATGGGCTCCGGGATGTTGCACCAATCGTCCGAATGCGACGGCCGCAAGACCCAAGAACGTCACGCGGCGACGAACACCTTGCCGCAGCACGGGCCGGCCATCGTGATCATTGCGATCACCAAGGCAGCGCTTCTTTGCATCAATCGGAATCCAGACGGCGCGAGTCTGAGACCAGACTGAAAAAGTCTGGATGCGCCCTGGGGGCTGGGACATGGCGCCCCTTGCGTTCTCACGAATCCGCCGAAGCGTTAAAGCGCATCGGCGGATTTGCACGAAAGCGCGGATGCGGCTTCGTGGCATCACGCTTTGCCGTAAACCAGCGAAAGCGGCTTTCCGTAAAAACGCAAAAGCGGCGGCCTTTCGTTTTTGAACACTATAGATTGTAGCCCTATGGAATGCAATCGGCTGTCATCTTGGATTTTGGGAGTCCAAGGTTGGCAGCGGAGAAACACACATTGTCCCAGGCGTTGAAGACGATCCGGGCAGCGCGCGGGCTGAGCCAGGAGGCGTTCTCGGACGTGTCCAGCCGCACCTACATGAGTTCGCTGGAGCGCGACCTGAAAAGCCCGACCTTGAACAAGCTGGGCGATCTGTGCGCGGTGATGGAGGTTCACCCGCTCACGTTGCTGACGCTGGCCTACGCGGGCACCAATGCGCGCAAGGCCGATCAATTGCTGGCGCAGGTGCGCCAGCAACTGGAGGCAGTGCTGCAAGCGCAGGATGCCCGATAACCCACGCTTGCCGAGAGCGGCGTGTTCCAACCTGAACCGGCCCATACTGCGAGGCCGCCATGCCAGAAACAGCACTCCCATCGCCGGGCGCCGAGCCGCCACCCAGGCCCATCGCGGCCACCATCGCTGCCGTGTTTCACGATGGCCGCATCCTGCTGGTGCGACGGGCCAACCCGCCCGACGCGGGGCGCTGGGGTTTTCCGGGGGGAAAGATCGAAGCCGGCGAAACGATCGACAGCGCGGCCGTCCGTGAACTGCTCGAAGAAACGGGCGTACGCGCTGAAGCGCACCGGGTCATCACCGCGGTCGATGCCTTCGACCGCGACGACCACGGCAAGCTGCGCCGGCACTTCATCCTGATCGCGGTGCTCTGCAAGTGGCACTCGGGCGAGCCGGTGGCGGGAGACGACGCGCTCGAAGCCCGGTGGTTCGCGCTGGATGAGCTGGACGAATCCGGGCTCGCACTGAGCCTTGATGTCGCGCGCGTGGCGCGGCAGGCGGCCACCGTCTTTGCGCAGGAGCTTGCGCCCGAATGAGCCTGTGCCGGCTTGACCGCGCCGGCCACCGGGTTGCCCCGCCGATCCGGCGCTGCCGGTTCGGCTTTCCCGCAGGGGCGCCAAGCGCAGCGCGGTGGGGATGGGCCTGGGGGCCGATCCCCTGGAGGCAAGCGCAGCGCGCAGCGCCCCGCCAGGGGCGCGTAGCCGCGTTAGGGATTGAAGCCGAATGGCCGTGACGGCGCAGCCGGCACGGGGCGCAGCCCGCAAAGCCCGGTGGCGCGTAGCGACAAACGCCCAGAAGCGGTCACCGCTGCCACCTCAGCATCCCATGAACCCGATGCAGCACTGCATGGACTGCATCCGGCCTCACCCTCTCCGTGTGGTTTGGCGATACCGCCCGTGCTGCCAGCAAACAGCACAAGGCCCCGCCGCAGGGCGGGGCCGGCGGCGGTTACGCCGCCTGGGGCTTGCTGCGCGACCAGATCAGGTCGTGCGTGCCGTCCTCGCCCTCGATCATGCGGGCATAGATCGGGGCCGGGAACGAAGGATCGTCGATGGTCACGGACACGTATTCCCGGCCTGCCTCGCTGGTCTTTTTCCACGCCGCGCCCACGTCGTGTCCCGCCACCTGCACGCGGTAGTCCGGGGCCTTCTCGCTGTCCCCCTTGTCGTTGGGAACGAGCTTGGTCTTGACGTTGAGCGTCAGGGTGCGAAGCGTGCCGGTGAAGCCGTCTTTCTCTGCGGTGAAGGTGCCGATGTTTGCCATGATGAGTCTCCTTACGGTGGTTGAACAAGGGTCGCGCCCATCGCGTCCTTGTTGCGATCCGTCCGGCGGGGGAAGGGCTGGCTGCACCGCTTGCGGGCGCAACGCAGTGGAGCACCTGGAAGATCCAATAATTTGTCCCGCGAGGAGCCGCATAGCGGCGGGGAAATTATTTGATCTGGAAGGTTGCAGACATGAAGCCCGCGCCACCGCCAGGATTCGCAACGAGACAAGGACGCCTTGGGCCGTACCCGCACCCCGCAAGGAGACATGGCTGACTCGGCATCCCCGCACGAAGGCTGCGCCGGCACGCCCCTGACGCCTGCAAGACCACCACCAACGACTGCGGGACAACGCCCCGGGCTTCCTGCGGCGGCGGGTTCCCAGGCGCGGCATGCGAACCCTGCGAGGCCGGGCGGGATGTCCGTGAACCGTCCTTCGTGACACGCGGAACACTGCCCACCAGCGTCGAGGACGGCACGCTTTCGTGCAACCTGCCGCAGCAAGTCACAGCGTACCCGCCGCCACCGGCCCACTGCGGTGGGGCCTCGCGTGGAGTGCTGGCCAGGCCGATCCGGCACCAGCCGGTTCGGCGGTATCGAGGGGCGCCAAGCAACGCGCGGTGGGGATAGCCCGCAGGGCTGTCCCCTGGAGGCAAGCGAAGCGCGCAGCGCCGCAGGCGCGAAGGCGTGAGGGATTGAAGCCGAAGGCCGTGACGGCGAAGTCGGCATGGGGCGCAGCCCGAAAGCCCGGCGCCGCAACGCGCCAGCACGCCCGACAGGAAACTAGATCATCGCGTCAAAGTTTCATACCGCCCCGGCGTGACGCCGAAAACCCGCCGGAACAGAGCGATGAACGCGCTCACGTTGTCGTAGCCAAGGTCCAGCGCGACCGCCTTCACCGGCCTGCCGACCGCCAGTAGTTCCAGCGCCTTCAGCAGGCGCACGCGCTGGCGCCATTCGGTAAACGTGAACCCAGTCTCGACGATGAGCCGACGGGTCAGTGTGCGAGGCGCAATGCCTGCCCATTCGGCCCATTCCTCCAGCCGCCGCCCATCGTCGGGCCGATCGGACAGCGCCTGCGCGATCCTGAGCAGGCGCGCATCCCGCGGCATGGGCAGGCCGAGCGCCGCTTGTGGTGACGAACGAATCTCGTCGAGGATGACACCTGCCAACCGCGCCTGCGGCGCATCCAGTGTGTCGCCCGTCCACGAGGCCGCGCGCGCCACGGCCTCGCGCAGCAGGCCACAGACGCCCAGGACGCACGCTTCGCCAGGCAACTCAGAGCAGGCGGATGCGGCCACGTACACGCTCCAACCCGAGAAAGGCCCGTGCGAGCGCAACCCATGCGGCACACCCGGTGGTATCCAGACGGCATGCGTGGCCGGCACCACCCAGCGATTGCTGCCTGCATCGGCCGACAGCAGGCCCTGCATCGCGCCGAGCAACTGCCCGCGCGCATGACGATGGCGGCTCGTCACGCGCACCGCGCCGGACCGGCGCACCACGGCCAGCAGGAGCGGGCCGCCAGCGCCACCGGCCCGCGCCGGCGAGACCATTGGGTCGGACATGCTTGGCGTCAAGAAGGTATTAAATTACCTTTATACCGTACCCACGCCACCTTGGCCTGCCTACAGTGGTGGTTCGATCTACCGTCAGGCACGACACCCCATGCGAACAACCGACATCCGCTCCGCTTTGGACGACATCCTCAACCAACAGCAGCGCCCACTGGTGGATGTGCTCGACTACCATTTCAGTCCCGGCTACCGGCAGCGCACCAATGGACACTGGGACAACCGCGAAGCGTTCGCGCAGCATGCGAGCAAGCTGCGCGAGGTGGTCGCATCTGCCCGCATCGAGGTGCTGGACGAACTGCGCGACGGCCAGCGTTACGCCGACCGCCATCGCGTCCACGTCACCAAGCGCGACGGCACACAGGTCGTGCAGGAGGTGTATCTGTTCGCCGAACTGGATGCCGAGGGGCGCTTCAAGCGCATCGAGGAAACCACGCTGATGCTCGAAGGCGCGGAGTCCGACCGCGAGATAGGCAGCATGAAATGATGCGGCTGCGCGTGAGATCAGGTCTCACGCGCAGCCTGTTCCCTATGGGAATTGAGCCCGGGCGCGGCCGCCGCCGCGCCCGGATTTTTTCTGCCAACTTGGGGCCTGCGCCATCACACAAAACAAAGCGCCCCGGATGAACCGGGGCGCTTCTCTGCGGATGAGGATCAAGCGGCCAGCGCCACGGCAGGTTCATCCGCTATTGCTTCAGCATCCTCCGGGGCGTCGTCCTGCCCTTGCGGCTCTGCATGCGACGATTGCGGGGCTTCTGTCTTGAAGATGGCAGGCATCCACCCCGTGCCATCGGCCAGCCGCTCGGCCTCGCTGGCAATGTCGGCCTTCTTGAGCTTCGCCAGCCGGTTGACTTCCTGCGGCGCGTACTCGCCCACGGCTTGCAGGATCGCGGCCTTGGGAACGTGCCTGAAGTAGCCTTCTGCGGTCGGCTGCCACCATGCGGCCATGTCCAGGCCCACGGCCTGCGCCAGTTCCTGGCCGGGTTGGCGCGGCGTGGCCCGTTGCGTCACCACGTCCACCGTCGAGGCCACGCACACGGCCAGCAGCTTGACCAGTTCGCCCTGCTCCATCGCCAGCAGCGCGGCGAACAGTTCGGCGCTGTCCTCGGGCAAGTTGCCAGCGCATGCCTGCTGCTCTTCGCGCAGCGCCACGGCGGCGGGCGACTCGGGCCAGTCCGGGGCCATGCCGTCCAGCCGGTCCTGCACGGTCAGGCGCACGCCCAGCGGCAGGTCGTGCCCGTAGCGGCGATCCTGCAAGACGCTCTGCACCATGCCATGCACCAGTGCAGTCAGGGCGACGTGCGGATGGCGGGCGACTTCGATTTGCAGCGCGGCGGTGCGATGCGCGCTCAGGCGCTGCGCCAGCCGGTCGGACAGGTTCACGGCCTTGGGTTCGCCGCCGCCTTCCTCGCTGGCTTCGTCGTTCGCGGCGTCTTCACCGCTGAAACCCTGGCGCAGCCGCTCCAGCGTGCGCAGCGCCTTGGCCTCGGCCTCGCGCATCAGCCCGCGATGGATGACGGCCTGCCCGTCGCGGTCGATGGTGACGATGGCACCGGCTGCGGCCTTCACGGTCGGGCCATAGTCCTGCAAGCCATCTTCCAGCGCCTGCAACTGCTCGCCCAGGCGCTCGCCGTCCTCGTGCAAGGCGTCCGCCTTGTCCTCGTCCTCGGCGTCCACGGCGGCATCGATGGCCTCGCCCAGGGCCTGCATCCGGGCTTCCAGCTTCTCGATGCGCTGCGCCTCGCGCTTGGTCGGTTCGCGCCGGATTCGCGGGGCACGCTGGAAGCTGTGCAGGTCGGCATGCGTCATGCCCGGCGTGGCGTCCACCCAGGCCCAGCCTTCGGCTTTCACCTCGGCTGCGATGACTTCCAACTTCTCCTGCAACAGCCGATCCAGCAGCGCGGCATCGGTCAGGTACACGCCCGCGTCATCTTCCGCGAACAGGTCGCGGCGCACGCCACCGCCTGCGGCCTCGTAGGCGTCGAGCCCGACGAAACGCACCAGCGGATTGCGATAGGCATCAATCTCGCGCTCCGTCAAACGCTCGCGCAAGGCGGACGGGCTGCGCTGCCACGTCGGCGCGTCGTAGAACGCACGCTCCTGGGCGGCATGGTCGTCGGTGATGGCCAGGGCCATCAACTGATCCAGGCTCACGGCGTCGGCCCGGTAGTCGTCCATCAGGCGCGGCGAGACGTTCGCCAGCTTCAAACGGCGCTGCACCACCAGCGGCGTGACGGAGAAATCTGCCGCAATGTCCTCGATGGGTCGGCCTTCGGCCACCAGTCCCGCGAAGGCTTCAAACTGGTCTGCGGGGTGCATGGCCTCGCGCTGCACGTTCTCGGTCAGGCTGGCGGTACGGGCCGTGCGGTCGGCCACCGGCAGGCAGGGCACCTCCCAATCCTTGCTGATGCGGTGCATCTTCGCCAGCAGCTTGAGGGCAGAGAAGCGACGCCCCCCGGCAACCACCTCGTAATACCCGCTGCCGGCCTCGATCACGATCAGGTTTTGCAGCAGGCCGACACGCAGGATGCTGGCGGCAAGCTGAGGGATGGACATGCGCCGAACGGACTTGCGCACGTTGCTGGACCTGCGACCGTATCGGCGCAGCACCAGCCGCGACAGCGGAACCAGAATCAGGTTCTTGGAAGGGTCTGCGGCTTCCAGTGCGGGGGCCTGGATGGCGCGGGCCTCGGTTTGGGTGTTGGCATTCATGGTGAAACTCCTAGAGGTTGGGATGCAGCAGCGAAGAAACGGCAAGGGCCGCTGCCTGCCCCTGCCGTGGGGGAACTCAGGCTTTCAACTGGCGCATGCCATCGGCCAGCAGCCACAGGGCGCGGTTCAGGCGCACGTCGGAATCGATGCCCTGCACGGGGCGGGTCTGCTGGCGGCGTCCGTTGGCACTGCGCCCGGACAGGCCGCCTTTGGTGAGGTTTTCCTGGGTGCGGTTGAACACGCTCCACAGGTCGGGGCGGCGGTCCTCGAACCGGCGCGGCATCAGGATTTGCGATTCGGTGACGGGCGCGGGCTTGGCCGGGTCGTCGTACTTGAGGGCCAGCGCGGCGCGGGCGAACACCTCGGCCTCCCCGTCGTCCAAGGTGATGGCGCGCATGGCATCGCGTGATTCCTTCACGCGCTCAAACCCGCTCAGCACCTGATACGCGCCTTCGATCACCAGCCCAGCCACGTCGCCTTTGTGGGGCACGCGCACATCGGCCACGGTGTCGCCGCACACCAGCCCATTGCTGCACACGAACCGGAACTGGCCCGCGAGCATCTGGTAGCTGCTGGTGTCATCGTGCGAATTCAGCAGGATGATTTCGTTGGCCTCGGCGCCGTTGATCTGGCTGGCGTGGCGCAGGCGGATCATGTGTTTCGTGTGCTCGCGCTTGCCTTCGTCGCGCACGCGGGTCTGGCACACCATGAACGGCTCGAAGCCTTCCCCGCGCAACTCCTGCAACACGGTGGCGGTGGGGATGTAGCTGTACCGCTCGGAGCGGCTTTGGTGCGGGGCCTCCGCGTAGATGGACGGGGCCACTCGGCGGATTTGGTCGTCGGACAGCGGGTGGTCGCTGCGCAGTGCCGGGGAATGGGAAGCGAAACGGGATGCGAGTTGCATGCTCTTTCTCCTGAACAAAAAAGGCTGTTGAAGAAAACCGCACACCGGATTCCTAGATTCGGATGCCCAGCCTTGTGGCTGTTCGGTGCGGTTGGCACGAAGAACCCGGTTGGCCCTGTTGCCACCGTCTTTCCTGAGTTCATCGCCCGCGACGGAAGGGAGCCCGTGGACGGGGGCCGTCAAGGAGGCAAGCGCCAGGTTGGTGCGGCCCGCAGGCACAGCCGAGGACACGGCCTGGCGCGCCTTGACGGCACACGGCCGCGGGCTACAGTCGCGGACAAGGTGATGGAGTCAGGGAAGACGGCTGGACAAGGCAACGGCCGCCTCGATGTGCCTACCGCACGGCAAGCGAAGCGCGCAGGCCCGGATCTGGAAGCCGGGCCGGAGGCGTCAGCGATGTGAAAGGCTGGCGGACGCCAGTCCCGTCAGGGATGAGCGGATAGCGAACCTGGAGCAGCGCGACCCGCGAAGCGGAGACGCAGATGTGTATCCGACCAATTTCGAATCATTGGCGGAGTTCGGTCAAATGACCACTTCTATCGTTATCGTCGGAAGAAAGGGGCAAGGGAAGATTCCCCTCTCCCTGATACCCTATTGCATTGCAGCCACTTGCTTGAGGCTACAAGGCGTACATCGGCCCGGAATCAGGTCTCCAATAAGGTCTGGATCCATGAATGGGCGACGTCCCTCTCGCCACTTAACAGAAAGCGCATATCTCCACTAAATGCACTATCGAAATGAATAGCCTTTAATATTCGCGCAGCAGCCTTTTTGAATGCTGGTTCCTGTGCGGCATCAGACTGCGTCGCGATAAACAGCCCCTTTGCCTCTTCGATATCACTCAAAAGTTTTACAGCTTCCGAATGCCTAAGCTTGCACGTCGGCTCATGATGCAAATGATATATTTCTATCGATCCATCTGCGCGCTGACGTTGCTCGGGATTATCACTGGCAGCGCAAGGCTTTCCATTCTCTTTCTTGCATCCCAAAAGTCGCCAATCACCGATTTCACATGGATCGATCAGGAGAGGTCGCTCGCCAGTTATCACGCCATCCGTATAAACTCGGTGCGTTTCATCTAAGAGTGGAAACCTATCAGCCTTCCCACCTGCGGTGCCACCATCCACATCTTTCCGACGAGAATTGCAAAAGGTGCAGGCATATCGGAAATTCGACTTCTCGAAAGCAAGCCAGCGGTATCCCCTGTGCTCATTCTCCGCATCGCTAACTCGTCCTTTCGGGCGAAAATGATCAACGGCATTGTCGGAGCGAGGGACCGATACCTCGCAATACCAGCACTTGTCATTGAATAGGTCAGCTAAGCCATTTTTTAGCTCTCTCCATACCGAGGCATGCTCGTCCGGATCTGCTCCGTTTTCAACTGCCGCTTTTGCTGCTGCCGCGCGCTCCAACCAACCGTCGGGCAACCTTAGCCGTGTCGAGTCAATGTATCTCATCGGTTAGGGCCCTGCTCGTCGCCCTGCTCGGCAAGCAGTTCCCGAATAAGTCGCTGCCCCAACTCCTCACGCTCTTCAGGCTCCATGGCAAGTGACCCACTCGCCAGTCTCTCCGGATCATCCGACTCAAATTTGGCGCGCATAGCTGCACTTCTGAGACGAAGATAGCGCGAATATTCTTCGTCTGGATGAAAAAATCGGAACCCCAGGCGCTCTAACCTAGTATTGATGTCAGATAAGGCTGCAAGTTCTTCGGTTGTTAGATGCTCCTTACCTGCGTAAGCCCTTTGGCGCTCCAAGAGCAAATGGGTTGGTTGGTCAAGCGTCGACGCAATGCCAAACATATCACTCGTTACAATTGCCGCATAACCTAAACCACGAGGATCAAGCTCTGGGTGTACAGCAACAATGCGAGACAATCCGGCCTCCCTCGACAATTGAAGAATTTGGACCTGCTCTCGTACAAGCTCAGCGATTGCTAAAGGATTGTGGGTCGTTAGCAATATATGGCTGTTATCTCGATCATCGTTGTCTTTACCAGCAAAGGTTCGTAGATAATTGAAATAATCAACGGCCCAACGTGGATTAAGATGAGTGTCTGGCTCGTCAAGCAAAAACAGGCTTTCGCTCTCGGCGGTGAATCGAAGCAAGCCTAAAACAGTCAGTAGTTGCTGCTCGCCTTCACTCAGCTCACGGAATGTGACTGTGCCATCGTTTTTCTGAAGCCGTACTCGAATTCTTACTTCGTCGATTAGCTGCGACACATGTGTACTTTCCATATCCCGGAAAAACTCTGCCGGACGCTGCGTACCAACAAGCTCACGGAGAGAAGCGATATCCTTTATATATAAATATTTAAACTGAAGGGCCTTATCACCCCAAAGAGACACTCGCTCCCTTCGGCTGATCTCGATAGGCGCCAACGCAATGGAGTAAAGACGATCCAGAAAAGATGCGACAACTCCTTTGGCCAGCCAAAAACGAGGATCACCATCGAGAGAGGTCCAAGGAGGCTCCCGAAGAACAAACATCACCGATTCGATACCTTCATCGGGGTCAATGCCTAAGTGTTCTGCTAAAAATTCCCTGACATCATCAGATTGTTGAATCAGAAATGCCAATAAGACAAATTGACTATGCACTGGCATAGCGTAGAAGAGACGCTTTAAACCAGGATCTTCCCCGCGTCTCAATTTTTTATCGAACTCCTCCAAATATGGGCGAAAAACTTGATATAACCTATCACTTTCTCCCGAATAATAGGCGAATACATAGCGAGGTAAAAATCCAAGTTCTGAATCGAAGAATTTCTTTAGTGGTAGCCTTCTTCCTCTTAAAGCAGGGGAGTCTGAACTACCTTCGGGGATTGCAATGAGCGACCCCTGCGCTGTTGCTTCCGAATCTGTAGCCACATGAACAATAAGTGCGTCGCGCTGACGATCCGGGTCCGCATCAATATTGATGTGCAGCGCACTCGCACCTGTAGAAATCCTATACTCAAGATTGAACGCGAACGCGGGCTTACGCACACCCTGGATTAAGTCGCGGAAAATAGTAGCCAGCGCCTCAAGTACGTTCGACTTCCCGGTACCATTCCATCCGATAACTACAGTAATCCAATGTTTCTGATCAAAGTCGATCGAAACGTTTTTTAAATTCTTAAACTGATGAGTAGGACTGTCCTTAGGACTGCCAATTGTGAATTTATCGAGGCGCATTTTTAAGTTACCTTCAAGCGAATGCGATCGTAAATTTTTCGTCCATGCACGTCATTGACGGCTTCCGCATCTAATTTACCGGCCCGATCTAAGTCCCGCAATTCCGAGTAGATTCTCTCAATCTCTTCAGTAGAGGCACCGTCACTGATACCGCAGCGCTGAAAAGCAGCTTGCGCCGATAGCCAATCGTCAGCCTCAACCAAAACGTCTTCAAGCTTTCTTTCTGCCCCCATAACATCCTCTTTCTTTCGTGTAGAGTTATTTTTCTTTTGCCCTTGTGTTTTTCTAGGTTGCATCTCCCTGGCTGAGTTGATGCGCTCCAGCAGCGCAACCGCCGATTCATCGCCTTCGTCTTGAGATGTCAACTCGCCGTCGAAAGCTTTCGTCAGTAGTGCAGCGTCAAGTTTTCTCAGCAGTTCAGCAGTTTGGGAGTGGCTAGTACTACCCCGATCTAGCCAAGCAAAAGCGCGCTCTATCCGACGAACAATCTCGACAGCTTCGTCAAAAGGAGGAACCGGCAACGGCAAAGCTGCCACCTTTCGTTTGCTGATCGAAGCTAGATTCGTAGTTTGAGTGCCCTCATCAAAGAAATACTGTTGTCCTCGTTCGTTAGCATAATGAGAGACGAATTCCGGCGGCAACGTCCCCGTGTTAATGCGAATGCGGAAAACATGATTTTGATGAATGCATTCATCAATTTCATTATTCCAAATCCAGCCGCGCCCCAATTTATCCCGATCCCCGCCTTCATTCATTAATATGTCACCCTGCTTTAATAAAAGGCGATCCTTCTCTTCAGGAGTGACGAAAATTGTTTTAACCTCGTCTAATTTCAACCATCCACGCTGCACGTTGGCTACGCGAAGGTATGGGACCTCAACTAGTTCTTCTTGTCCACTTCTACGCTTGCCGACTTGAATGCCGCTTTGGATTTCGCTGATGTCCTCCAAGCGCTGCATGACCCATCCCTTAGGAAGGGCAGAGGCAACATTTTCGCTGTTGCCACGAAAATCTGCTGTTAACCTTCCGGAGAAGGCCAATTCAAGTACTGCAGATTTGTACTTTGCCAGGAGAGCAGGAACCTTCTCTAGTTCACTGTAGGCCCGTGCCGTACGGGCAATCAGATTGTCGACTTTGTCGACAATACGTTCTTGCTCTTGGAGGGGAGGCAATCGAAGGGAATAATTTCGCAGATAATCCGCAGGAACTCTTTGCTGACCGACTGCACCAGTCATTACCTTTCGTGCATCATCACGAAAACTCTGCTGACGAATGAAATACCACAGAAATTTAGGTAGAACTGCTCCCTTGCTACGGAAAATGTGAAACTCGGTAGATCCAAAACCAACACCATTAGATAGATCGGTGGCGACCGCTGCCTTTCCGTTTTCCATTGAAGGTGTGATTTTTGCGAAAATTACGTCGTTCTCGATAAACTGAGTAAATCCTTTATTAACTTCTTTAAGCGGTCGATTTGTTGGGCTGACGATCGTTCCTGACACTTCACTAACGGCCGCCATAGGAACAAATGTGACCAGATCGTCTAAGGAAAGATCGAGTGACTTTCGCGGATTGACCTCTGCAACATCATCAATATTAACGTTTGCCCATCCGTGTGGGAGCTTACCCGTGCCCATGACTCGCCTCCCCGCTCCCTGCGTTCCCTTTCTGCGATTGGCGGCGAATGTACGCTGCTCTGCGGTCACCTCTTAGTGTCATTTTTTGCTTCACTTCGCTAGATAGTCTCGCGGTCCTCATTCTGAGTTCCCCATGCTGTCGGCCAATTCTTCAGCGACCGACTCTATCTCACTCAGCGCCGAGCGTAAGTGAAGCAATATTGCTGCAGAAATTTCCTCGGGTTCAGTAAGCCCATCCTCAGGATCCGTCTCTGTTTCGGTAAGCCAAGAAATATTTAGGTTATCGGATTTTTCCGCAATTGCTTCTCGACTAAAAGATCGCCAACGACTCCCTTCCCCCTGATCCTGGCGTTTTTTTATTGCCTCGGAATCGACACCATATGCGACTTCGAACAAGGAGAAGTCTGCAGCTTGCAGTGGTCTTTTCTTTCCATATCGCGGGGCATCGTGACGCATGTCATACACCCAAATAGTGCGCGTGTTTCCCTTATCTGCACGGCCACGCTCAAAGAAAAGAACGTTAGTCTTTACACTTGGGCTATAAAATATGCCCGAGGGCAATTTCAAAATCGTATGAAGATTGCAGCGATCCATAAGATCCTGACGAACTTTTCTTCCCGCTCCATCTTCAAACAGAGCATTATCCGGAAGCACGACTGCAGCACGTCCACCTGGCTTAAGTCCAAGGTATATATGCTGCAAAAAAGCAAGTTGCTTGTTAGTTGTCTTGTAGATAATATCGTCTCGTTGCTTACGGGCGCTTCCAGCCTTTGAACCAAACGGCGGATTAGCAAGGATAACGTCTGCAGGAGAAAGATCTTCCGCATCCTTTGTAAGTGCATCGCCCAGAATCAGACGCGATTCAAGTCGATGGAGAAACGCATTCATAAGGCAAATGCGATATGTTCCTTTCTCAATTTCAACACCTTCGTATCGCGGAGGATTACTCTGGTATTTTTTCTGACTCACTTGAGAGCGTACGTAATGGTCCGCTGAGATTAGAAAGCCTCCCGTGCCGGTCGCCGGATCTTGTACGACTTCTCCCAAGCGCGGCTTGATCAGCTTAACCATACAATCCACTAGGGGACGCGGTGTAAAATATTGACCTGCGCCAGATCGCGAATCCTGAGAGTTTTTTGCAAGTAGCCCCTCATAAATCTCCCCCATCCCATCAAATGTTATTGAATGCCAATCAAGCTTTGCAATACCATCAATAACAGCCTTGAGATTTTCCGAGTGCGAAAAAACAGTCGTTGGGAACGCGTAGATTTTGCGAACCTTTTCGCTCGGAGCATGCGCTCCGAGGTATGTAAGCATCTCCCGATAATAGTCGAGTAGATCGCCACCTTTGTATGCAACAAGATCACCCCAGCGCTTTCCTGCGGGGATGAGATCCTCCGTTTTATTCTCTTCTGCTATTTTTAGAAAAAGCAAATAAGTCAACTCGGAAATATATTCATGGTAACTCACCCCGTCTCCTCGAAGGACGTGGCACAGCTCCCATATTTTTTGTACGATGTTTTCTGTATTCATAGAGTCAGTCTTGATACTTAAATTAATCGGTATCCGAAGCAGCGTCAGCAACGTGAGATTCGTTGCTTCTCTCGGCTGCCGATGGCTGCATCGGGCAATTCCACTAGTACCGGAAGTCAGGCGGCTACTGTGATGCCACGAGCAAGAGGCCTTCGAGCAGGAAGCACCACGATTTCCACATGTTGATCCAGTGAAACCAATGCCTGCATCAGACGCTCCAAGGAGATGTTCTGCAGTTTGTTTCTGCGTACCTGGGACACCTTCGGCTGGGTCATTCCTGTGATCGCCGCTGCTTCCACTTGGCTCAAGCCGCGCAGGTCAATCAACTCGTTCAACTTATGTGCGAGTGCGGCTTTGGCTGACATCTCGTGGGCATCGTCAAAGTCGACGTCCATCGTTAAGCTGCTGGTATCCTGAGACCTGTCATTCCGATTCATCGCTTTTTCCCCAAGATGGCGAGCACTGCGGTTGCTTGTCGATTAGTTCTCAAATGAGGTTGTAGCGCAGCAACACCTAATTTTTCAGTTCTCGCGCTGCCATGTGCTTACGATTATATCCGTTCGGATATATACCGCAAGTCCCATAGCTTCTGCGTCGAGTGTCTTGGCAACTCGGCTACCTGTGCCGTGCCAACCTTGGATGCACGTGCTTGGATGCGTGCTAGACACTGTTGTGCGAGAAAGCTGCCAGTTGCGGAGGCGCTGAGAATCAGGCGCACGTCCGCGACTTGCGGATGCGCTGAGCGCATAGGTGTGTTCGACCCGGTACGCCAAGCTTCGCTGCAGCAGGTGGTCTCAATCGCTGGCGATAGTCACCATAGCGTCAGCGCAAACACCATGGAGTGAGGCTATGGCTTCCGGCAAAAAGGACAGGGCAGCATCAGAGGCGCTTGTCGCCTCCTTACCCTTCCCTGGCACGGCGCAGTATGAGCAACTTCCACAGTTCTCAACAACGCCACCCCTACCTTTTCGGCGCACGATTCGCCGCAACGAGTTGAGGAAAATTGTTCCCCTGGCCGAAACGACGATTTACGAAATGGAGCGGCGCGGCGAGTTCCCGCGCCGCTTCAACCTGACGCCGCGCTGCGTGGTGTGGGACTTGGCCGAAGTGCAGGCGTGGGTCGAAGAACGAAAGCAGGCGCCTCGCGGCGGCACCTCCGGGCCGGATGTCCACCTACGAAAAACCCGCCCTGTCCGGGCGGGTTCGAGCGAGGCATGAGGCCGGACAACCGCCCTCAACCCACCAAGGCTTCCAGTTCCTTGGACGCCGAGCGCGGCAGCCGCCTCCCCTCCTTCGCCACGTTGACCTGCAAGGCCACGCGCGCCACGTCCAGAACGTCCTTGGCCAGCGCATAGCTGCCCTTGGCCTGCAACCACGCCAGCACGTCCGCCAGATGCCAGATCGACGCACTGCCCTCATGCACCGGCGCCGGGAAGCTGCCCGGATGGGCCAGCATCAGCTTGCGCATGTTCTGCCGCGACACGCCAACGATCTCGGCCACGTCGGTCAGCCCAACCAGATCAGGCGCCACCTCGATCAGTCGGGCCGATGGCACGGCGCGACGCACGTCGGCCAACGCGCTGCGCACCGCTTCCTCCGCATCGGCCGCCTCGCGCGTGAACTCCAGCGCCAGACGCCCCGGCTGGCCGATGCCGACCAGGGCATCGTCGCAGCCGGCTTCGCCGAGACGCTCGACCAGCGCATCCGTGTCGCTCTCGTCGTCGGCGAGCTGGTACTTCAAGGTGAAGGTGTATTCCATCGCGCTACTCCTTGGCATCGTCACCAACCTCTTGCTGTTTGCGATGCGTGGTGCAGTTGTCCACCACACGCCGCAAGGCTCGGGCGTGGTTGCCGGGGTTCTTCGGCGTGCTCCACACACTGGTGATGCAGAACTCGCCGCAGCGGCATTCCTCGTCGTTGTACGGGCAATAAATCCGCCCCCAGGCGTGGCTGCCGCCGACTTCGACGCGCCAGCCCTGCCCTTCTGCGTGCCTGAGGGCTTCCTCGACCTCCTTCTTCGGGTGTGAGGGGCGAGCCATCAGTGGTCTCCAGTATCGTGAGAATCGGAAAGGTTGTCAAGTGACAACCTTTCCGCGCCAGCATTGGCCCACGCATCGTGCGGTTCAGCCACCAGGAGGTTCAGAGTCCCAGTTTTTCGATCACTCAGAGTGATCGTTTTCTCGACAAAGCAAACCATGATGCAGCCCTCTTATGCGATCGCGCTCAACGCCGGCACGACCACGTTCTCCAGCATCAGCTTCGGCACGTAGGTCTGTCCGTTGCCCCAGGCATCGACCAAGTGCGCCCACTCTTGCAGCATGTGGCGCCGCTGCTCGGCGTACTCGGCCTTGTTGTAGACCGAACGCGAGGAACGCCCTTCCTCGTGTGCCAGGCACTTCTCGATCCAGTCGCGGTTGAAGCCGATCTCGTTCAGCAGCGTCGAGCCGGTGCGGCGCAGGTCGTGGACGGTGAACGGCTTCAGCGGCAGGCCCTTGGCCTTGGCACCCTCCACCACGAGCATCGTGATCCGATTCAAGGTCGCATTGGACATGCACCGATCCGGATCGTAGCGAGAGGGAAAGACGAACTTTGAGCCTGCGGCGCAGGCGTGCAGCGTGACGAAGATGTCGAGCGCCTGGCGCGACAGGTACACCACGTGCGGATTGCGCCCCTTCATCCGCTGCTTCGGGATCGTCCACGTCGCGTTCTGGAAGTTGACCTCATCCCAGGTGGCGTGGATCAGCTCGCTCTTGCGCACCAGCGTCAGCAGGATCAGGCGCAACGCCAGCTTGATGGTCGGATAGGTCGCCACCGACTCCAACTGCTGCACCATCAGCCGGATTTCCAGCGGCGACAGGGCACGATCCTTCGGCACGAAGGTGGCGATCGAGGACGGCCCCACGCTGTCGGCGGGGTTGACCACTTTTTCACCGTGGGCGATGGCGTAGACGTAGACCTGCTTCACGATGTCCCGGATCTGAACCGCCGTGGCCGGTGCCCCGCGTTCCTTGACCTTGTTGCACAAGATCCGTAGGTCTTCGGCCTGGATTTCGGTCAGCAGGCGGTTCTGGAAGACCGGCAGGATGTCCCGGTCGATGATGTGCTTGCGCACCGCGCGGGTGCTGTCGGCCCATTTCGTATGGGTGAGGTAGGTCTCCATCGCCGCGCCGAAGGTCTTGATGGCGCGAACCCGGCGCTTGTCGCGTTGCTTTTCCAGCGCGGGCGATATGCCCTGGAGAACGGTCTTGCGCGCCTCCAAGAGCAGTTCGCGCGCCATCGCCAGCGAAATGCCACCTAGCCCATAGCGGCCGATGGTCAAGGTCTCACGGCGGCCGTTGATGCGGTAGTCGTAGCGGAAGGTGACGGTATTTGCGGGCGATACCGTCACGTACATCCCATCCCGGTCAGAAACCTTATAAGTCAATGACTTAGGCTTCAGGTTGCGCAGCGCAGTGTCGGTCAGCATCGAGGTTTTCTCCTGCTTTTTTGACGGCTTTTACCGTCAGGGACCAGGAGACCCGCTGATGCCCGGAAAGCCGCATGAAATAAGCTTTCCAGAGGAGGCTTTTACCGTCAAAGACGGTAAAAGTCTGAATAGTGAACGAGAGTGTCTTAATTCCGCCTCAATTCTTACCGTCAGTTCTACCGTCAACCGTTTTTGCTGGCCGACGATAGCCTCCGATAGCTGCCGTGACGTATTTCCTTCTAAATCAACACGTTACGGCAGTTTTTCCGATAGTTGGCGATAGTCCTTGAAGGACGAAAACTCACTCCCACTCGATCGTCGCCGGCGGCTTGGAGCTGACGTCGTAGGTCACGCGGTTGATGCCGCGCACCTCGTTGATGATGCGGCCCGACACCTTCTTGAGCAGCGCGTAGGGCAGCTCGGCCCAGTCGGCGGTCATGAAGTCGCTGGTCTGCACGGCGCGCAGGGCGACCACGTAGTCGTAGGTGCGGCC